>Ga0315289_10000109_pt1 | contig 127373 bp, 143 predicted proteins | sample YL17G11_40_MG_FD_203452 | JGI IMG/M metagenome (GOLD analysis project Ga0315289, IMG submission 203452) | Sediment microbial communities from Yellowstone Lake, YNP, Wyoming, USA - YL17G11_40 | ecosystem: Environmental > Aquatic > Freshwater > Lake > Sediment | place: USA: Wyoming | collected... | reverse complement strand
CGAACACCTCCCGGAAGTGGTCCGGGACGTCCAAGGCGACCCTGACCCTGCCGCCGACGCAGGACAGCGTCAATTGTTCGCCCCGCAGGGTCATCGTGCGCCTGTCGTAGCGGACGCCGGAGATCCGCCTCTTCCTCGGAACGGCCCTCGCGCTATGTTAAGCCGAGCGAATTCTGGACGACCTCGGCCTCTTGGACAAGGCCCGCAGCTCGTCCGGCGTGAGGAACTCGACCAGCGGGCAGGTGCCCTTGGCGATGGCCTTCAGCCAGATCCAGACTATCCCGAGGCCGCCCGCCGCGCGCGCCCTCCCGCCCACGGTCCGCCCGACGGTCCACCGCCACAGCCGGCGCGCGGCTCCGACGGGCCTGCCCGCGCCGCAGTGGCACCAGTCCCAGGCGGTGTGGTTCCGGTATCCGCAGCGCGGGCACTTCCAGCACGGCCCCTCCAACCGCCGCGCGTCGCGCCGCGCAAAGCGCGCGCCGCGCCACGCGGCCAAGCGCCGCGACAGCGGACGGGTGAGGAATTCGACGACGACGATCAGCAGGTCCAGCGCAGGCCGCGCGACGAGCCAAGCGGCGACGCAGACGAGCATCGCCATGTAATGCTGCGCCGCCCACCCGGCGGCGAGCAGCGCCGCGCCGCCGGCGGCCGCGAGCCCCGCGAACAGGTACCATCCGCCGCACAGGGCCGCGCCCCGGACGGCGGCGGCGACGTCGGCGATGTTCCACGCCCCCACGAAAACGAGACCGACGAGAAGAACGGCGATCCCGCACGCCAAAGCGGCTGCGGAGCCCAGCGCCAAAGCCAGCATGCCGCGCATCGTGGTGGCCAGCACCGGCGCGGCCGGAAGAGCGTCCGCGGTTATCATCTCGAAATTCAACCAGCTTTGCAGGCGATCGGCCGCCCACCCGACCAGCAGGAGCGGCGACGCGGCCGCCGCCAGGAACGTGCCCCAGAACATGGTCTGGCACGGCTTGCAGAGTCCGCCGCGCCTCGCCGGCTCCGAGTTTACGCCATACCACCGCCGGACGCGCACGTAATGCCGGTGGAAGGCGCTGTCTGTGCTTATGACGAGCCGCATCACCGCCCCCCTTCTTCCTCCGAGTTCAGGATGTCCAGAACCGAGGCGGCCGCCGACTCGTCGCCGGCGTCCAGCCAGCACTTGGCCTCGTCCCGCGCCGCCGCGACAAGCGACCTCAGGCCGCCGAGCTCCGCCCCAAGCCTCGCGATCTCCGCCCTGTACCGCTTTCCGTCGCTGGCCTCCTGCCGCCCGTGGGCGAACACGCAGAAAGCCAGCAGGCCGACGAGAGCCAGCAACGCAACGATCTTCCTCATGACTATCTCCTCCTAGACGACAACATGGCAACGCCAGCGACCAGCGCGTACGGCCCGCCGACGCAGGCGGCGGCCCACTTGCTCACCGGCAGCAGCAGGCAGAAGGGCCAGAGCAGCGCGGCCGCGACGGCGAGGAGCCTGACGGCCCGCACCGCCAACGCGCCGACGACGCCGCTCCCGGCCTTCAGCATGTTCGTTGCCCGTTCCACCGGCCATTATACGCGCCAGCGCGCCGGAGGGCAAGACCCTCCGGAGATCTCCGAATCAGGTTGTCCGGCCACCGCGGGGCGCGTACAATGCACGATGACCGACTTCGCGGACTTCGGGCTGTCCGACGAGCTCCTACGCGGCGTGCGGGCGGCGGGCTTCGGCGCCCCGACGGACATACAGGCGGGACTGATACCGGCGGCGATGGGCGGCAGGGACGTGGTGGGGCAGGCCCGCACCGGGACCGGCAAGACCGCGGCGTTCGCGCTGCCGATGATGCAGGGGATGGCGAGCGGCGGCGGACTGCGCGGCATGGTGGTGGTGCCGACGCGGGAACTCGCGTTGCAGGTGACGGCCGAGTTCCGGTCCCTCGGCAGGTTCACCGGCCTTGCGTTCGCGACCGTGTACGGCGGCGCCTCCATGGGCGCGCAGGTCGCCGCGCTGCGAGCCGGGGCCGACGTGGTCGTCGCGACGCCCGGCAGGCTCCTCGACCTGATGCGGCGCGGGGCGCTCGACGCGTCCGGCGTCCGGTTCGTCGTGCTGGACGAGGTCGACCGGATGCTCGACATCGGCTTCATAGACGACGTCAGGCGGATAATGCGGTCCGTCCCGCGGGATCGCCGGACGGTCCTGGTGTCCGCCACCGTGGACGGCCGGATGAGGCGGCTGGCCCGGGAGTTCGCGTCGGACCCCGTGGAGATCGACGTCTCGCAGGACGAGCTGACCGTCGGGGAGGTGAAGCAGGTGTACTGCACAGCCGACGAGCCGGACAAGGGCAGGCTCCTGCTCGCGGTCGTGGCGCAGGAGAGGCCGGCCAGGGCGATCGTGTTCACCAACATGAGGGTGACGGCCCGGAGGGTGACCGAGCGGCTGAACGCCGCCGGGGTCCCGGCCGAGGAGCTGCACGGGGACCTCGACCAGGCCCGCCGGGAGCGGGTGATGGGGAGGTTCCGGGCCGGCAAGATCCGCATCCTGGTGGCGACCGACGTGGCTGCGAGGGGCATAGACGTCGCCGGAATAACGCACATAGTGAACTACGACTTCCCCACGGAGACGGAGGTGTACGTGCACCGCATCGGCCGCACGGCACGGATGGGCGCGTCCGGCAAGGCGGTGACCTTCGTGTCGCGGGACGAGGGCCAGCAGCTCACTGAGGTCGAGAAGCTCATCGATGCCCAGATCGAGGAGGTCAGGTACGAGGGTTTCAAGCCCTCACCGAGGCCGGAACAGGCTACTGCGCCGCCACCAAAGGCCGATGTGGCGTCCGACCGACCGCCGATGACGCTGGGCAGCAAGTTCAGGAGAAAGCGTCGAAGGCGCCTATAAAATCGGTGGTCCCCTGCACAGGGCAGGGCCACCGAAATCAGCGCTGCTTGTACCAGACTTCGACGTAGTCGCCGCACCCGTAATAGCAGGGGTCGTAGTACACCGGATATACGACCGGAGCCGGCACATAAACATCGTAGACTGGAGCCGACGCGTACGGGACTCCGCCCACGGCAATGTCCCAATCGCAGCCTCCGGAAAGCGCCGCCGCCGATAACAGCAGCATTGCCATCATGATCGCTCTCATTTTCCTCATTTTTTTCCTCCGTTTTTCCCCCAAATCGGGGACGGACCCAATTTCCATTCGGAATTGCATGTTGCGCGCCGCAACGCCTACGGAAAGCCCAGTCAGTTACGGACCGACGCTGCCCTCGATCCGGATCGCGTCGCCTATGGCCTCCCGGACGGAAGGGGTTGCGCCGATGCGCGATGTCTCGTGCAGTATCCAGCCAGGTCTGGTCGTGGACCGTCGCCAAATGACGCGGCCCGTGTACCTCCCGCCCAAGCAATCGAGCCAGTCCAGCATCTGCGAGTCGGTGATCTTGGAAACCAAGCCATCGTAGTCCAACCCGCCGTCACAGGCTGCGCTGAGCATCGCCTCGCGGATCGCCTCCCGCACAGTCCCGGGTCCGCCCAACATTGCCTCGCGGCAGGCTGGCGTCATATTCCGTTCGCCGCACTCCCGCACGGTCCCGGGTCCGCCCGACAGCCATTCTCTCGGCCAGTCGTGCAGCCGCCAGCCCCGCCCCGTGGTCGACCATCGCAGCACGGCCAGCGAATCCCCGCGGCGAGACTCCAGCCAGTCAATGAGGCTGGTGTCCTTTTCCTTCTCCTTCGACACCGCCGTCGCCATCAGGGCACGAATCCACACTAGAACACCGCTGACAAATCTAAACATCTCCTCTTCCTCCTCGCTTCAGCGCGCCGCTAAGCGCCTTCAGCGTCCTCGCGACCAATGTCACCTCCGTCCTCCGAATTATAGCCAAGTCGTCTATAATGCGGCATGTACGACTTCAACGAATGGTGCTGCGGCGGGAAGGTGCTGGCCCGCCGACGGTGGCCGCTGGGCGTCGAACTCCGCATCGAGCCGGACGCCGCTCCTGCATGGGAGGAGACGCTGCAACCGTGGGAGGCGACGGCGACGGCGGACGCCCTTGAGGGCCTCGCGTCCGGAGCCGTTCACGCGGGGCTGAGCAGCCTGAGCGTGCAGCGCGACGCGTCCAAAGTCGAGGTCAGCGTAACCGGCGCGATGCTGCGGAATGCCGTGGAGGTCGTGATGGACCTGGACAGGGCGTCCCGCCTGGCGTCCATCCTGCGCCCGATATCCGCGCCGCCAACCAAGCGGGGCGGCGGCACGAACAGCCGCAGGGACAGGATCATGCGTCATATCTTCGGCTGATTTCTCTGCCCGATGATCTGACCGACTTCCCTCGCCGTCAGCGTAATCATTTCATGCTCCGGATGGTCCTCAGCCCTTCGCCGCAACCGTCGCGGCGGCCTCTTCTCTCCGCCCCTTCTTCTTCTTGAAATCCGCGATCGCAGCACGGACCGCATCCTCCGCGAGAACGCTACAATGGATCTTGACCGGCGGCAGGGCCAGCTCGGTCACGATCTCGGTGTTCTTGATCTGCATGGCCTCATCGAGCGTCCTGCCCTTGACCCATTCGGTGGCCAGCGAGCTGCTGGCGATGGCGCTGCCGCAGCCGAAGGTCTTGAACTTCGCGTCCACGATGCGGTCGTTCTCATCGACCTTGATCTGCAACCTCATCACGTCGCCGCACTCCGGCGCCCCGACGACGCCCGTCCCCACGTCCCTGAGCGACGCGTCCATCGAACCGACGTTGCGCGGGTTCTTGTAGTGGTCCACGACTTTGTCGCTGTACGCCAAACGCCGGCTCCTCGTCGCCGCGTTGCCTCAATCACGGCAATCTACAATCCGGTGTGCACCCTGAAAAACCAAGTGGGATGGCTAACGGCCCTCGACGCCGTAATTCTGGGCAGGCGAACCGCCGAAGGACATGGTTACGAGCACCGGCACGACGTATTCGGCGTCCCAACTGTCGAACAGCTTGGCGAAGAGCGCCGCGCCCTCCGGCGACAGCGCGGGCATGTCCGTGCGCGCCGGCGCCCTCTTGCCGGGCTTCAGTTCGCGGCTCCCCGTCGCGAACTCCATGAACGTCTCGCCGCAATCATTTCTGTTAAGCTCCGCCAGCACGCGGTACAGCGATCCCCAAGGGGCCGGCATGGCATCGATCACCGCCGCCGTCTCGGCGCTCGTCCTGAGGCTGTCGCGCCAAACCGCCTCCACGCCCGGCGCGACGCCGAACAGCACCACCGCCCCGATGGCCGACACCACGGCTGACGCGACGAGTCCCCTGCGGGATCCTCATCGAAAAGGCCCTCCAGCGGCAAGCTGGGCAAACCTGCTCGCGGCGCAGCCGCAGCCCGTGCAGCTCGCACCTGTCGCCGCCGCGCGCGAGCCGCCGCGCTACCACCTCCACCGCGCCGGTGACTGCCTTCAGCAGGTTGCCCATGCCCAATTATACCCGCGCCCCCAAAGCACTTCCACCCAAAGGGACCTTGATCGGCCCGTCGGCGCGCGTATGATGGCCATGGCGGATATCGGGCTCGTCAGGAACATCGGCATCGTCGCCCACATAGACGCGGGGAAGACGACGCTCACCGAGGGCATACTGCACCGCGCGGGCGCGAGGCACCGCGAGGGCAGCGTGGACGGCGGCGACGCGCTCACCGACTGGGACGAGACCGAGCGGAAGCGCGGCATCACCATCTACTCCGCCGCCGTCAGCTTCCCGTGGAGGGGGCACGCCGTCAACCTGATCGACACGCCCGGACACGTGGACTTCGGGGCGGAGGTCGAGCGGTCCATGCGCGTCCTGGACGGGGCGGTGGTGGTCATCGACGCGAAGGAGGGCGCCGAGGCGCAGTCCGAGACCGTGTGGCGCCAGGCCGACCGCCACGGCGTGCCCCGCGTCTGCCTCGTGAACAAGATGGACAGCGTGGGCGCCGACTTCGCCGCCTCCGTGCGGTCGCTGCGCGACCGCCTCGCGGCCAAGCCCGCCGTCCTCCACATGCCGCTGGGGGAGGGCCCGGGCTTCGCCGCGTTCGTCGACCTGGTCCGCATGGTGCACGTGGAGTACTCCGCGGACGGGGCCTTCTGGGAGTCCCCGGTGCCCCGCGGGCTGGCTGGGCGGGCTGCGGAAGCCCGCTCCGCGCTCGTCGAGGCGGTGGGCGACGGCGACGACGCTATCGCCGAGCTGTACCTGCGCGGGGCGGATGTGGGGGCAGCCGAGCTGGCGGCGTCCATCCGCGCCCAGACGCTGGCCGGAGCGGTGCACCCCGTTCTCTGCGGCTCGGCCCTCCGCAAGGTCGGCGTCCAGCACCTGCTCGACGCCGTCTGCGACTTCCTGCCCAGCCCGGCGGACGCGGCCCGGGACGGCCTCCCGGCCGACCCCGCGGCGGGGATGGTGGCGCTGGCCTTCAACGTCGAGCCGGACCCCGCCGGCGGCGACCTGACGTACCTCCGGATATACGCCGGCACGCTGCTGCCGAGCACCAGGGTGTTCAACAGCACGCAGGGCGTCAAGGAGAACGTGACCCGGCTGTACCGCATGCAGGCGCACAGGCGGGAGCCGCTAGCGGAGGCGCGGGCCGGGGACATAGTGGCCGTCGTGGGGCCGAAGCGCACGGTGACGGGCGACACGCTGTCGCCGAAGGGGAGCGGGATCGTGCTGGAGAGCCCGCGGTTCCCGGAGCCGGTCGTCACCATGTCGATAGAGCCGCAGTCCTCGTCGGGCCGGGAGGGGCTGGAGGAGGCGCTGCGCGTGGCCGCGAGGCAGGATCCGACGTTCCGCCACGGCCGCGACCCGGAGACGGGCGAGACCGTGATGTCCGGCATGGGCGAGCTGCACCTCGAGATCGTGCTGGAGCGGCTCCGGAAATGCGTCCCGTGCAGCGCCGGGCGCCCACATGTGGCATATCGGGAGACCGTCACCAAGGCGTCGGGCGCCGTCGAGTACAGGCACGTGAAGCAGACCGGCGGCCGCGGGCAGAAGGCGGTGGTCGTGCTGCAAGTCGGCCCCGCCAAGGAGGACTTCCTCTTCCGCGACGAGACGCGCGGCGGGGCGGTGCAGCCGAAGCACGCCGCCGCCGTGGAGAGGGCCTGCCGCGAGGACGCCCGCGGCGGCCCGGTCGGCGGATACCCCCTGACCGGGATCGAGGTTGTGCTGCTGGACGGCGAGGAGCACGAGGTCGACAGCTCGGAGCTGGCGTTCGGCGTCGCGGCCAGGGAGGCGTTCCGGCTGGCGGTCTCCCGGGCGCGCCCGATACTGCTCGAGCCCGTCATGCGGCTCTCGCTGTCCGTGCCGGAGGACAGCTTCGGCCGCGTCTCGGCCGACATCGCGTCACGGGGCGGCTCCATCGTTAGTTCCGACATGTCCGGCGGCCGCAGGCTGGTGACGGCCGGCGTCCCGCTGGCGCGCATGTTCGGCTACGCCAGCGACATCAGGAGCCTGACGGCCGGCAGGGCGTCCTGGTCGATGGAGCCGGAGCGGTACGAACCCGTGCCGGCCCAAAGGATGCCGGAGGGGTAGGCTACGCCCGCCTCCAGTCGTTTATCTCGACGACGGTCCCCATCCCCTCGGGCCAGGAGCACCGCCCGGCTGGCCTCTTCAGGTTCTTCGCCAACGTGGCGCTGTACACCCACACCGGGGCGTGCCGGAGGAACCGCACCTCCAGCTCGTCCTCGCCGGTGGTCATGTCCATCCTCGCGTGCACCGTGCCGGCCAAATCGATGTTGCTCAAGTCCGCCCTGGCGCGCAGCAGCACCTTGCGCATGCCCGGCTTGAACCGGCCCCAGTGGGCCTCGGCGTGCTCCTTGCTGACCGACCAGAACCGGCCGACGCTCCGGAGCGCCCGCGGATCGACGCCCTTGCGCAGCGTGATCTCGCGCCAGCAGTCCTGCCCGTCGAAGCCCTCGACGTTCGCGACCGTGAAGTTGTACTGGGCGCGCTGCTCGGACTCCATTTCGCCCTCCAGCGGCCGCTTCAGCTCGGCCTCCACGGCCCCCTCCCATTCGGAGGACCAGACGCCCTCGGACGGCCTCGCGGCTCCGGATTCGGCGGCGGCCCTCTCGGCCTCGATGCGCTCGTCCTCGCTCGGCTTGTGGCCCATGCGGCTTTTCAGCTCACTGCGCCAGCCGTCGCTGCCCTTCAGGACGGCGAGCACCTCGTCGAAGGAGGGGACCCTGTTCGACTCCCTCTGGCGCGACAGGGACAGCTCCTTGACCCGCTCCCGGCGGACGGGCCGGGCGACCGAGGCCAGGATCGCGTGGTAGCGGCTCACGGAGGCGCCACAACGGCAAAGACATCACAAGGGGCCGGTAAACTTGACCGCGGGCGCGGCGGTGCCTAAGATCGGCAGGCCCAACCCAAGGAGCCGAAATATGGAGAGCGAAGGGCAAATCCGGACTCGGATCATCGATCGCGCCGTCCAAATGTTCGCGATGAAGGACGCTCGCGACCGGTTTGCAGAAGCCATCCGGCGCGAGGCCGTGCTGCGCTCGCTCGCCGTGGCTCCACGGCGAGCATCCGCCCCAGCCGATGACGGACTCTTCACGACCGCAAGCTACACGCAGTCCCTGAAGGAGGAGTTCGGTGCGGACTTGGACGCGGATACATGCGTCGCGCACCTCTCGGCCATGGAAGGCGTAGAGCGCATCGGGCGCACCTGCGTCTGGCGGAGCGCCGCCCACGCGCGCGCGGCCGCGGCGGCGGGCGGGCGCCCATGAGGGTGTTCCTCACCGGCAGCAGCCGCAAGCCCGAGTCCGGCGGAATCTTCCGCCGGCTGGAGTCCCGCCTCCCCGCGGTCTGCGAGCTGGCCGGGGCCGGACTCGACGCGGGACGCGAGGCCATCCTCGGCGCCGCGCCGGGGCTGGTCGTCGTCGTGGGCGGGGACGGCACGCTCATCGGCGCCGCCAGGCTGTTAGCCGGGTCCGGCGTCCCGCTGGCGGGCGTGAACGCCGGCAAGCTGGGGTTCCTGGCGGAGTTCTCCGAGGACGAGCTTCTCGCGGAGATCTCCTCCGGCGCCGAACTCGCCGTCTCCGAGAGGATGATGCTGTCCGTGTCCGCGGCCGGGTTCGCGGGCGCCGTCGCCGTGAACGAGGTCGCCGTACGCGACGACCACCGGCTGCTGAGGGTGAGCGTGGACCTCGACGGCGTCCACCTCACCGACGTCCCGGGGGACGGCGTGCTGCTGTGCACGCCGACGGGCTCCACGGCGTACAACATGGCGGCGGGCGGGCCGCTGGTGCAGCCGGGCGTGCCGGCCATGGTGCTGACGGCGGTCTGCCCGCACGGGTTCGGGTTCCGGCCGCTCGTGCTGGAGGCCGGGCGCGTCGTGACGATACGGCCGGCGGCCGCGTGCGGGCTCTCCATCGACGGGCAACCCCCGGTTCCGATTCAGGCTGGCGGCGAAGTGTCCGTCTCCCGGCACCCGTCGCCGTTCGTGCTCGTGCACAGCCGCCTGCGGCCCCCGTGGCACGCGATGCAGGCGAAGCTAGGGTGGGGGCGGTAGTTGTCGGCACCTAGCTGAAGATCCGACGCATGATCTCGTCCCTGCGCCTGTTCATGCCGCTGCTCCGCTTGGCTGGCGCCAGCTCCATGATCTTGGCGATCTCGGCGAGCCGCGCCGTCGCGTAGTTCTGGATCGTCACGCCGCCGGGCGGAAAACCGCATTGGTAAACCCGCAGCGCCTTCAGCGCCACCTCCAATGCGGCGAAGGCGAGTTCGGTTTCGCTCGGGTCCTTTAGTTCCTCGGTCTTCACTTTCCAGCTCCTTTGGCTTTCGGCTCGATCACGTAGGCGGTTGCGGGGTCAGTCGGGCGCCGACCCGCTCGCCGCCCGACACGGCAATCTCCAGACATTAAGCCACCGATACCACCGATACCACGAGAGGAACAGACAATACAAGGTATAATAGAGCATGAGCAGCGAACCAACCGAAGAGCAGGCCGGCGCGGTCCGGTGCCTCGACGGCGCGGTGTACGTGTACCGCAGCGGCGAAGGGGACCGCTGGGCGAGGCTCTGCATGGTCGCCGAACCGTCGTCCCTCGCATCATCCGGGCGGGCCGACGTCCTGCTGTCCCTTGGGCAGGCGGCCGGAGTGGCCGGCGCAATGGAGAGGGAGGATCCGAAGTTCATGTGCGTCGCAAAGAAGGGCGTGCTCTGGTGCGGCCAAAGCCGGAGTGCTGCCGGCACAGTGCTGGGGGCGGAGTGCGCCTTCGGCAACGGACCCAAGGAGGTCCGCGCCACATCCGGACACCTGCGGCAGATCGCGGCCGCCCTCCTGGCGGCATCCGCCTCTCCGGACCCGCTGGACGGCGCGAGGAGGCGGACGGACGACAACCTGAGGCGCGCCTTCGGGTGGCGCAATGCGGAAAGGAAACAATAGCGATGGCGGCCATCAACACCCCGCGGGAATTCGTCGAACACATCCAAGGCGCGCCGGCGTTCGACCTCGCCGGCGTCGAGCCGTGGGAAAGGGAGACGCTTTCACCGTATCTCGGCTATCCGAAGGACTGGCCGACGGGGAAGATAGCCGCGCCCCGGCTCGCGGCCGGCGCTCAGGCGGAGGCGGCGGCGATCGGCATCCTCCAGCCGTAGCCGAACGCGCGGGTGGTCACCCGCAGGCCCGGGGCGGCCTGCCTCCTCTTGTACTCGCTCCCGTCCACCATCGCCGCCACCCTCGGCACCCAGGCGGCGGCCTCCGGCGGCAGGCCCGCCGCGATCGACGACGGCGCCATGCCGCCCTCCACGTACGCCTCCAGGATGGCGTCCAGCACGGGGTAGGGCGGCAGCGTGTCCTGGTCGAGCTGCCCCGGCCCCAGCTCGGCCGACGGCGGCTTCTCGATCGACCCGCGCGGAATGCCGGCCCGCCCGGCGGCGAGCCGGTACACCATCCCCTTGGGCACGTCGCTGAGCACGGCCAGCCCGCCGCACATGTCGCCGTACAGCGTGCAGTAGCCGACGGCCATCTCGCTCTTGTTGCCCGTGGTCAGCAGCAGCCAGCCGAACTTGTTGGACAGGGCCATCAGGACGACGCCCCTCGCCCTGGCTTGGACGTTCTCCTCGGCGACCCCGGGCGGCAGCCCGGCGAACGACGGGGCGAGGGCCGACTCCGCGGCGGAGACGAGCCCGTGGATGGGCGCGTCCCGCAGCTCGATCCCGAGCCCGGCCGCGAGCGCCTCCGCGTCGGCCCTGCTGTGCGCGCTGCTCCACCGCGACGGCATGTAGACGCCGTGCACCGCCCCGGCGCCGAGCGCCTCCGCGGCCACGGCGGCCGTCACCGCGGAGTCGATGCCCCCGCTCAGGCCGACGACCGCCCCACCGAAGATCCCGGTCTTGCGGTAGTAGTCCCGGATGCCGAGGACCAGCGCCCGCCACACCGACTCGACCTCCCCGAGGCGCGGCGCCAGCGGCCCCCCGGACGCGGCGGCCGCCCCCGGGCCGACGTCCGCCAGCAGCGAGCACTCCTCGAAGGCCGGCGCCCGCGCGACCGCCCCGCGCCCCGGCGCGAAGACGGCGCTGGCGCCGTCGAACACCAGGTCGTCGTTCGCCCCGACCTGGTTCGCGTAGACGACCGGCACGCCGAGGGAGTCGGCGTGGTGCGACATCAGGGCCTCTCGCGCGGCCTGCTTCCCGGCGGAGAACGGGGAGGCCGAGACGTTCACGACCACGTCGGCCCCGGCGCGGACCGCGAGGGCCACCGGGTCGATCCCGTGCCGGACGCCGGGAGGCATGAACGGCCCCGCCGCCGCGGCGCCCCACGCGTCCTCGCACACGGTGACGCCCAGCCGCACCCCGCAGACCGGCGCGACGCACGCCTCGCCGCCGGGGGCGAAGTAGCGCCCCTCGTCGAAGACGTCGTAGGACGGGAGCAGCCGCTTGGGGCAGAGGCGGACCACGCCGCCGTCCGCGAGCACGGCCGCGACGTTCAGCAGCGGCGACCCGTTTCCGGGGTTGGGCGCCACGGTCCCGGCCACGGCGCAGAGGCCGCCGCGGCACTCCGACGCCGGCCGCCCGACCGCCGCGGCGCAGCGCCCGACGAACCCCTCCCTCAGGAGGCGGTCCTTCGGCGGGTAGCCGCAGACAGCCATCTCCGGAAACACGACGAGCTCGACGCCCTCGGCCGCGCCTCCGCCATGACCCGCAGCATCCCGCGCAGGTTCCCGTCGATGTCCGCCACCTTGGGGTTGAGCTGGGCAACCAGCACCCTCATGTCGCTCCGGCCTTCCCACGCTTCGCAGGGAGGCGCGCGGTCCCCCTCCACCTGGTCTGGTACCACGGCTGCCCTCGCTCCTTCTCGGCCTTCAAGATCAGGCCGGCGTCCAGCAGGTGCCCGAACTGGTCCGCGCGGATGGGGTTCGCCTCGCACCGCCTCGGCCCAATGCAGTAGGAGACCTCGAAATCGCCCTCCCGGAACACCGTCTCCCCGCCGCCGAGCCTCGCCATGATCTCGTCCCGCTTCATGCGGGTACCTCGCAGGAGGGCCGGACCTGGGACGGGGCGACCTTCGGCCGCAGGGCGTCGCCCAGCTTCTCCTGGGCCTTCGACTGGATCTGCCGCGCCCTCTCCTTGCTCACGCCGATCTCTTCGCCGGCCTCCTCCAGGGTCGCGCCGCACCAGTACCTGGCGACGAGGACCTGCTTCTCCTTGTCGGTGAGGCCGGCCTCCTCGATGGCGCCCGGGACGAGGTGGGCGAACTCGGCCCACTCCGCGACCGGGGGCGGCTCCTCGGGCCTCTCCAGGGACGCCTTGAACTCCGTCGGGAACATGGAGCGGCGGCGCCCCGCCTTCTGCGCCGCGCGGGAGAAGGCCTTCAGGATGGCGCGGCAGGCGTAGGTCGAGAACCGCCAGTTCCTCGAGCAGTCGAAGCCGTTCACGGCGTTGAGCAGGGCCACGTGGCCCTCGCTGACGGCGTCGTCGTGGTCCACGCCCGGGGGCCTGTAGTCCCCCACCATGCTCAGCACGAGGGGGACATTGTCGCCGGCGAGCCTCTCCCTCGCCTCGGCGGCGCGCCCCCACCAGGCCAGCAGCAGCTTGGCCTCGCGCCAGCGGAGGCGGCGCCCGGCGCACGACCGCGCCAGCTCGAAGACGCGGAGCCGCGCGTAGTTGAACATCAGGAACCCGAGTGGGAAGGGGAGCATGGCGGTCGGGCGGAAGGCGGCCGCGCCGCGGGGGAGCGACGCCTCGCCGCCGAATAGGCGGACCTCCGCCCCGCGCCGGTCCGCGAACGTCTCGTGGCCCACGTACTCGATGGGGTTCGACAGCAGGGACGCCAGCAGCTCCATCTCCGCGTCAGCGAGCCGCCGCGCGTCCCGCCGCGGTGGCCTGCACGTCGGCGTGATCCGTTCCCGAACACCGTGTTGCATAGCATGCGCCTCCAAAGCCAGTTTCCACGATGGTAGCATCTATCTCGCGGCGTGTCAAGCGCCGGGCGCGTTTAATTTGTCTTGATGACGCGGGGGCCGATAATGATGAACTGGCAGGGCATCGTGGGCGAGGTGGTCCGTGAGATCTCAACACGGAGATCCTCGGGCCGTCATCGACCGCCCCTTACTGGGGAAAGCGCGGACCAGTCCAGACCAGCGAACCCATTTTGGGGCCTGCCCTGCGGGCCAACCGGTCCGCTGAAGAAGCTGTACCACGGCACGTTCGGGTGGAACTCCGACGCCGTGGCGAGGGACGGCATCGTGCCCGGGCTCAAGCCGGGTTGGAGCGCGAGCGAACCGCAGTACGTGTACCTGGCCGAGAGCCCAGAGCTGGCCGCGAACTGGGTGCGGGAGGCGTACGTCGAGCGCCGCATCCCTTGGGATCGGGGCAGGGCGACGGCGTCGGTGTTCGAGGTGGACACGGCGGCGATCGGACCAGTCGAACCCGACCCGAAGGGCGGAAGCGCGGACTGGAGGCACAAGGGCGCGATCCCGCCGTCCGCCATACGCCTGGTGTACGAGGCGGACTACACCGACGACATACCCGACGAGGCGGATTACGCCGAAGACGAAGACATGCCCGACGACGACATGCCAGACAGTGCGGACGCGGTCCAGCCGCCGGACGCGTAGTTAGAATGCGGCATGAAAATAGACGACTACCACAAAATCGCGGTGAGCACGGCCGCCTACGAGGGGCAGGGCCGCAACCCGACCTACCCCGCGCTGGGACTCGCCGGCGAGGCGGCCGAGTTCGGGGAGAAGGTGCTGGACGGGGCCACCCTGGAGCAGTTGGCCAAGGAGGCGGGGGACGTCCTCTGGTACGTGGCCAATATGGCGCGCGAGATGCGCGCCGACCTGCGCGACGTCGCGGAGGCGGTGGCGCCGGGCTGCGAGGAGTTCGACTGCCTGCGACAGGCCGTCCCTCGCCAACCCGTGGACCACGGGACGGAGGGACGCCTCCGGGCCGCACTGCGCCTCGCCGGCCGGGCTGGGAACGTATGCGAGCGGGTAAAAAAGCTTTACAGGGACGACGGCGGCGAACTCACGGAGGAGAGGCGCGGCCTCATAATGGCCGGGCTGTCGCAGACGCTCGCCGCGCTGGCCAGCGCCGCCCTCGTGTGCGGGTTGGGGATGAGCCATGTGGCCGAGCTGAACGCGGAGAAGCTCCTGGACCGCAAGAAGCGCGGACACATCAAGGGAGACGGGGACGATCGATGAGGCCCCTCAGCGCCTCCACGATGCCGTGCAGCCCCAGCTCCTCCAGGAGCGGGGCGGCGGCGGAGACGTCAATGTCCAGCTCGCAGCGGTGCAGCCTGAAGTCGGACGGGGCGTCGTCCCGCAGCGTGACGAGGCGACGGGTCAGCGGCATCTGCTGGGCGAAGTCCAGGACGTTCTGGCGCTGCTTCGGCGTGAGCTCGTCCGCGTGTGCGACGACCTCGGCGGCCGATCCGTACTTTAGGATGAGCTTGACGGCGGTCTTCTCCCCCACCCCGCAGACCCCCGGGACGTTGTCCGTGGAGTCGCCAGCAAGCGTCTGTATCTCCAGCGACTGCGAGGGCGTGTATCCGTGTTCGTCCTCCAGACCGAACGCGTCCAGCATCAGCCCCTTTCGCGGGTCGTAGAGGCACACCGCGTCCCCGCGGAGCAGTTGCCGGAGATCCTTGTCGGAGCTCACCATGACGACCTCCAGTCCCGGCTCGTCCATCACGGCGCGGACGACGGTGGCCATCATGTCGTCCGCCTCGAAGCCCGGGGCGCGCAGCACCGGTATCCCGAGCGCGGCGACTATATCCTGGATGCGGCCCACCTGCGACCGAAGGTCGTCCGGCATCTCCTTGCGGTGCGCCTTGTACGCGGGGTAGGCCTCGCGGCGGAAGTCCGGGCCGGGGCCCTCCATGACGAGCGCGAGGTAGTGCGGCTCGCGCTCGCGCACGAGCTGGATCAGCATGCGGAGGAAGACGAACACGGCCTTCGTCGGCTCGCCGCTCCCGCTGGTGAGCTCGCGGAACGGCGCGTAGTAGGCCCGGAACACCTGGTTGAGGCCGTCGATCAGGTAGAGCGACCGCGTCATGCCGCGGCGCCTGCGAGCATCGCGGCGAACTCGCCGCTCCCGGCCGGACGGGCGCGGCGAAGGAACCCCTTGAACTCCGCGTCCGACGCCCGCGCCTCCGGCGGCGGCGGGTGGACCACTTCGCCGTAGCGCGATGTCCGGAAGGCGTCGGCCACCTCGCCGATGCACGCGCTGGCGCGCACCCCGCCGACGACGCCGGTCAGCAAAGTCGCCAGAGGGGCAGCACCAAGCCTAAAAACATGAAGCTTCATCGTCATCGCTCTCTCCCGACAGGGCAGTCGAAACGGGTTTGACTTCCACTGACGCCCAGCGGTATCAACCACGTATGCGTATTCGATTTCGTTTAGGACCATGTCCTTGATTGGGATGAAAGCACGGGCCATCTGCCCCTCGTGGAGCTCTTTAGGCATCGCGTCAAAGTACCGACTACGCGGATCCTTGGGATCGAAGAGGATGACAGCGCGCTTCGTTGTATTCACGAGCTTGAAGTGAAAACCAGTGACGGTAACGGGACGCCGCCCAACATTCGTAGCGGTAACGATGATGCACGTCTCCTCCTCGTCCCAGTTGCGAAAGACTTCTGCTGGTGCTTGCAAAAGCATGAAATTCTCTGAGGCAGCTACCTGAACCTTGTGCCTGTCAAGCAAATCGCGGTAAACCGTCCATGCAGCCGTCAGCACAGCAATCACGAATCCACCGACCGCAGTCGCAGTTGTCCAAAAATCAACCATGTCGCAAGATTATAGCGCTCGTAGCCACAGCCGTCAAGACTGCGGCTGAGCTTGCTGGCCGGCGGCACCGAGGGCGGCATCGATCATCGTTTGGCCGCCGAGGATCCTCTCTTGGTTGTCCGTGAAAAGCTCGCGGCAGGTCCCGAAGCCGCTCCAGCAGGCGGACAGGTCCCATCCTGAGATGTCCGTCAGCGCCCATTCCGCTGGCCCGTCGAGAACGCAACCGCTCAGCAAAGAAGTCAGCAGCGCCAAGCACGCGACAGCATGTTGTTTCCGCATCGACCTCCTCCTTTCTTTCCTCCACGCCATTATACCTTCGACTATAATCCGCCATGAGAATCATCTCATTGGACTTGGAAACCAGCGGACTGGATCCGGAGCGCCACAGGACACTGTCCATAGGAGCTGTGGACATCCTGACCGGCGCCGATTTCTACGTGGAGCTGCGGTGGGAGGAGCTTCTGGTCTCGGCGCAGGCGATGCAGATAAATCGGATCGATTTATCCCGGCCGGCGTCGCCGCCCGACGCGCCGCGCCACTCCAGAAGGCTCGCGGCGAACGACGCCATCCTGGACTTCCGCGGCTGGCTCGGCGCGCTCGACGGGCGCGGGCCGGAGGAGCTCCGGGCGTTGGGCAAAAACCCGGCGTCGCTGGACCTGCCCTTCCTGCGCTCGGCATGGGCGGCAGGCGCGGTGCCGCGCGGCTGCGGAGCAAACGACTTCCCGTTCAGCCACCGTTGCATCGACCTGAACTCCGTCTTCGCCGCCATCGCGTGCGCCAGCGACCGGGACACGCAGCAGGTGAGGGAGGAGATCGCCGGACGGGCCTGGCTAGCGTTCCGCTCCGCGCGGCCCGGCCTGTTCGCAGAGCTGGAGGCGGCAGGCGGGGCCGAGCACCACGGCTTGGGGGATGCCTGGTGGAATGCGCACGCCTGGGAGGAATGTCTGCGACTGATGCGGCCTGCATCGCGGGCGCGGATGGAGATCAATCCATGAACTGTCCGACATGCGGCGGCTCCGGAACCACGCTGGCGTTCTTCGCGGTGCGCAGCGGCGGCCGCTGCGACCCCTGCCGCCCCCTGCGGTGCTACCGGTGCGCCGGCGCCGGGACGGTCCCGGACGAGATGCGCGAGTGGATCGCCGCCGGGGCGCTGCTGAAGGAGGGCCGCCGCAGGCGAAACATGACCCTGAGGCAGGAGGCGGCGCGGAGGCGGATACCCGCCTCCGCGCTGGCGGCGATGGAGGCGGGGAGGGAATCCAGCCGGTTCGCCATCGATCTTCCGGCATCCGCCGCGGCGGAAGACGAGCCGGAGGAGCAGTTCGTCTACGCGGTCACGACATACAGGCACGAACCCGAGCGCCACTGGCCTTGGCTGGCCCGCACGGTCGGCCTGTTCCCCAACGAGGAGTCCGCCGAGCTGTGCATGGAGGAGAACCAAGGGGATCTCGACGAGGGCGGGCGATACGGTTGGGCCGTCGTCGAGCAGGTGCCGCTGGGCCTGTACCCTGTGTCCGCGGAGAGCGCAGTTTTCTTCCGATTCGACCGCGGCGCGCGGCGGTGGATCAGGCTTGAGGCGAAGCCGCCGGAGCTGCCGGACGGCTTGGCGTCGTTCCACACGGTGGGGTGACGGCCCGGGCGAGGTCGTGCAGCACCCGCTCGCGGGCGAGCGCGGCGTACTCTGCGCTGAGTTCGATCCCGCACCACCTCCGCCCCAGCCCCTCGCACACCGACCCGACGGTCCCTGAACCGAGGAACGGGTCGAGCACGAGCTCCGGCTCCGGCTCCGCGCCGCACTGGCACGAGGGCCGCCACCCGAGCGTCTCGCGCGGCGCCCGGGCGAGGTGCGCGGCGCCCCCGGTGGCCGTGCGGGTGCCGCCGCAGCCCGCGATTCCGCCCTTCATCGCCGTGCCGCGCCTCTCCGACTCGCCCTGCATCTCCCGCCACCCGACCCCCTGCTCCTCCTTCAGCCTGGCGTACGTGGACTGGCCCCGCCTCAGGTCGCGGATCCACGGCATCCAGCACTTTGGGCACCGCCCGGCCTCGCTAGACCCCATTTGGACGCACGGCTCCACGAGCCCTGGCGGGAACACCGCGGTGTGGATCCCGCGGTACGGGCTGCCCTGCTTCACCTCCCAGACCGACCGCCTGTTCCTGCCCTGCCCGTCCGCGCTGGGCTCCGGCGACGCGTCGAGGTCGTAGTAGTAGACCGGGCCCTTCGTGAGCAGGAACACCTGCTCGTGCGCCCTCGTGGGGCGGCCGGAGTGCCCGTGCGTGCCGACGCTCTCCGGCTTCCCCGCGCCCTTGAACCAGATCACCTCGCTCCGGAGGAACCACCCGTCGGCCTGGAGGGAGAAAGCAACGCGCCAAGGAACCCCGACCAGGTTCTTCGGCCTCGGATCCCTGCTGCCGCTCGCCGCGAACGTGTCGCCGATGTTGAGCCACAGGGTCCCGTCGTCCGCCAGAACCCTCCGGACCTCGCGGAAGATGGCGACGACCTTGTCCACATATTCGTGGACCGTGGCTTCGCCGCCGACGCCGCCCGCGGGGTTGCGCCGAAGCCCCCAGTATGGCGGGGAGGTCACGCAGCACCGGAAGCCGCCCGCCGGGAGCCTCCGCATCACATCGGCGCAGTCGCCGGTCAGGATCACCCCGTTGCCCACGCGCGTGTCCATCGCCGGATTCTAGCCCCATTGATATAGTTTTCACGCCGCCCGACGACCGAGGAGGGCCAGACACATGCGCGCTACCCACAAAGCGACCGATGCGGTGCCGATGACAGCGGACGCATGTCCACACTGTGGCACGAGCCGTAGGATGAACCCCGAGCTGTTCGACGCCGGCCAGACGCTGTGCGCCGGATGCGCCCACATGCTGCACGAGCGGGAAGAGACGATGGAGAGGGAGCGGAGCGAGGAGCGGTTCCACGCCAGCAGATATCACGCGGCGGCCCGGCTGCTCTCCGCCAACGACGGCGAGGACGACTGGGAATGGAGCCACTCCCACACATGCCCGGAGTGCCGTAAGCGCTGGACCTGTAGCTCCGACTCCTGCGAACACGGCCCGATGGAATGCCAGAAATGCGAGGAACTGATCGCCGCCGAGTCCGTGCCGCCGCCCGAGGGCTACGTCGAGCGGCCGCTGACGATGTCGGATCTGGCGGTCCGCGACCTCGGACTCTAGTCCTCCACCACGGCCATCAGGTTCCCGTCGCCGTCCACGGACGCCGACATCACGTAGCCGGCCTGCACGGACTTGGCGCCCTGCCGCCTCCGCATGTACCTCATCGGCGCGCCGCGCTGCGCCATGTCGTTGACCAACTTCGCGAGTTCCTCCGGATCGAACGCCCCGCAGTCCAGCCGCCTCGGTTGTCCGCCTTTGTTGTTGCCCATCGAAAGCCTCCACTTGGCGAGTTATACACGCCAATACCGCAGCCGCGCCAGCTTATCGGTCGGGTCCATAGGGTCCCAAGAGATCAACTGGGTCAGCAGATTGGCGCAGCCACTGGTGCGCCTCGATCTCTCGCAGCAGCGCCGGGACGACGCAGCAGGTGCAGAACACCTGCGGCGCGGCCAGCAGCCGGCCTCCGGCGATCTCGGCCCCCGAGGGGCGGCGGAGGTTCTGCCGCTTCAGCTTGCCGATCAGCGTCCGGCCGTCGCCCGTGGTGACGACGACCTTGCACGCCAAGCCGCTGTCGCTCGGCACGAGTTTGCCGCACCCTCCGCACCGCCGCCGACGAGCCACGGACGTTTTTCGAGCCATACGGGCCACCTCCTGCCCGTCCGCGGCCGCCGATCGGCTCGCCTACGGAGTCGAATTGACGCGCACAACACGTGGACCTATAATCATACATGAGGGTCGGCATCTTGGCGGACACGCACCTGAGGTGCACCGAGGTCAGGCGGGTGGCCGACGCGGTCGCGAGGATGTCCGGCCTCGGCGCGGAGATCGCCGTCCTGGCGGGCGACGTGGGCGAGGGCTCGGCGGCATTCCGCAGGTGCCTCGCGGTCGTCCGGAGCCGCTTCGGCGGCGACGTCCTCGTCCTGTGCGGCAACCACGACCTCTGGAACGCGCCAGGCTACAACCGCCCCGCCCGCGGCAGCCGGGAGCTATGGGAGGAGATCCTGCCGCGGGCGATGGCCGACGCCGGGTGCATCGATCTGGAGCGGTCCGTGTGGCGGCGCGGCGGGCTAGCCGTGGCCGGCTCCATCGGGTGGTACGACTACTCCGCGACCCCCGACAGGCCGCCGAACCCCTGGGCGTACTACGAGGTGAACAAGTTCCGGCAGAGCAATGACGCCGACTTCATCGATTGGGAGTTCTCCGACCGCCAGTTCGCGGCGGAGGTGGGGCGCGGCCTCGTCGCAAGGCTCGGGCGGCTCGAGCTGGATCCCGGGACGGACGCGGTGCTGGTGGCCACGCACATGCCGCTGTTCGAACGGCAGTTGGCGGGCGGGTACGACCACACGTACTGGGGGAACCTCACCCTCGGCGGGGAGGTGTCCCGCTTCGCCAAGGTGCGATGGGTCGTGAGCGGCCACACGCACGCCTTCGCGCGCGGCGCGGTGCCGCGCGCCGGAGGGGCGGACATGCTGGTCGCGACCGTCCCGAGCGACTACGGCAGGCCGGGGTTCGTCGTGGTTGACACGGAGGCCAGCGCCGACGCGTGGTTCAATACCTGAAATGCCTCATCTCCTCGCCGTGCTCGGATATGCCGGTCATGGAGTCGATTCCTATCTTCAGGTGCATGTCCGCCCATTCTCTGGTGACGGAGGCGTCGCTCTCCTCCGTCTTCACCCCCTCGGGGGTGACCGGGTAGTCCGACACCAGCAGCAGCGCGCCGCGGGCTATCTGGTTGGCGTGGCCCACCACGAACAGGGTGGCGGTCTCCATGTCGATCGCCATCACCGTGAGCGACTTCAGCCGCCTGAGGAAGGCCGCGTCGTGCTCCCAGACGCGGCGGTTCGTGGTGAACACGACGCCGGTCCTGTAGTCCCGCGTGGAGTCGTGCTCGACCAGCTTCTGCGAGACGAACTTGTGCAGCTTGAACGAAGGCAGCGCCGGCACCTCCGGAGGCAGGTAGTCGTCCGACGTGCCCTCCCCGCGCACGGCGCCGATGGGCAGGATGAACCGCCCGATCTCCGCCGCCTTCTTCAGGCCGCCGCACTTCCCGAGGTGCAGCACCCCCTTGGGGCGGCGCGCGACGAGGAGGTCCATGATGAGGGCGGCGTTGGGGCTGCCCATGCCGAAGTTGATGATGCTGAGGCCAGCGCTGCTCGTCGCGGCCTGCATCGGCCTGCCCACGCCGGACACGTCGCAGCCGAACATCTCCGCGAACCGCTGGACGTAGCCGAGCCAGTTGGTAAGCAGGATGTAGTCCCCGAAGCCGTCCACGGCCATGCCGGTGTACCTGGGCAGCCAGTTCTTCGCCAGGTCGAGTTTGGTGGGCCGCCTCCGCTTGATGGGCATGTCGATTTTCAATCCATGTTTCAAGCTGCGCGCCCGAAAAGGGTGGCGTCGACCGTCCACCGGATGGTATGCGCGCAGCCCAGCGCGGTCAAGCTCGACCTGCTCGGCGTTATTCGGACGGTGTCGTCCGAGGTCGGGGACGCGTCACTTGACTCTCAGCGAGTCGTCGACGTGTCTGGCCTCCCTCACGACTGCGCGGGCGAGTATCTTGAGCAGGGCCTTCGCCACTTCGAGCGTTGTCACCTTTTTGAGGCCCTCGCACATCTGCGCCATGTCGTCAGGCAGGGCGCCGCACCTCACGATGTTCAGCGCGTAGAAGTCGTAGAAGTCGGTCGTCCTCATCGCCAGCCGGATGAACGCGGCGGCGAGCGCGGACGCGACCGTGGCCGAGTCCTCCTTCTGGCGGCGCGCCTCGCCCGTGAGAAACTCGGCCCACTTTCCCCACTGGTAATTGGACAGCTCCGACGACGGCGAGTCGGGCCGGATGGCCCCCGGCACCAGTGGCTCCCACAGGCGCCGCAGCACGGGATCCGCCCGGGCGACCTCCAGGAGCTTCGGCAGGAACTCGCCCCTCAGCGTGGCGCCGGCCGGGTGGGCCGTGCCGGCCTTGCATTCGTACGGCTCGACGGCGACCATCGCGGCGACGGCGGTCCGCCCGTCCGGGCTGCGGAGGAACGCCCGCACGGCGCGGCCCGTGTGGACCGCGTGCTGCGACCTCCCCTTGCTCCAGAACGCGACCTCCAGGAATGAGTCGCGGTCGCGGAACATCTGCGGGGACAGCCGGTTGACTTTCCACAGCCTCTCGGCCATCTTCCCGTCCCGGTCCTTCAGGAGGACCTTCTCAAACCTGGACATCGCGTCCCCGGCGGCCTCGATCCTCTCCCGCCACTTCGCCACGCCGCCGGAGTTGCGTATGTAAGCGTCCAGCACCTTCCTCGCGTCGGGCGAGAGCTTGTCCCGGTACTGGAGCGGGTCCAGGAAGTACTTGTCCTCCAGGGCCTGGAACAGCCACGACCTGACCTCGTCCTTCGCCTTGGTGAACAGCGACCCGTTGTTGTGGACGAGGTCGAAGGCGTGGTCCACCAGCAGGGTCATCTCGGGCCAGTCCTCGCGGGCCACCGCCTTCCGCAGGTCGCGCCAGGTCTCGGCGATGCGGGCCCACGCGTCGCCCCCGAAGGAGCTGCGCCAGGACAGGTCGCCGAAGATGGCCACGTACGCCTCCGGCTCCATCTCCACCTCGTTCTTGGCCTTTTGCAGCGCGTCGATGCGCTTCAGGTCGGGGTGTTCCTCGTAGAAGACGTCGGTCACTTCGGCGAGGATGTCCCCGTGCTCCTCCTCGTAGCAGCCGGAGCAGTATGCGGCGCCGCCCTCGTCGTAGCACGCATCCGACTCGGACACCGGCTTCCCGCAGTTCTCGCAGGACTGTGGCCGATGGTCCTCGCAGTAGGAGTTGCCCCACGCCTCGGTGGCTTCGCCGCTGGCCAGCAGATCCCCGCAGGACTCGCAGCGCGTGAAGCCGTCCGTGTCGATCGCCTCGAACGTCGCGATGTTCTCGCGCAGGTTCCGGAGCCACGCCTCCAGCGCGTCCGCGAACGTCGCGCCGGTCGCGTCGCGGACGGCGAGCGCCTCAGTCGCGAAGCTCGGCTTCCGCACGTAGCCGGACCAGGGGGGAGTGTCGGCGAGCTGGCTGTGCGTCAAGCCGTGCCAAAGTGGCAACTGGTGGGTGCGGCGGTTTGGATCGACGCCGGCGCGGTCGCTGCTGTACTCGGCCCATTCGTCCCAGCCGACGCCGAGGTCGTCGTTGGACGCGAACCCCATCATCCCGTCGCCGTCGGCGGAGCCGCTGACGGCGCGCCCGTCCCACCTGGCCCACGCGATCGGCCAGTCGCCGGTCCATCGCCCCGTGTCCGGCCCGAGGCCTCGCGCGTTCACGACCATGTCGGCCGGCGGCGGGTCGGCCTGGCCGCGCTTGTAGTCCTTGCCGCCGCCGAGGTCGATGCCGACGATGCGGATCTGGCCGCCGCGGTAGTCCACCTCGACGGCGATGCGGCCCGCCGCGCGGCGGAGCGCGGCGACCAGCCGCGTCGCGGCGTACCTGACGAACCGGTGGCTCATGCCGGATGGCGTGGGAGCAAAACAAGACAATACTAGGCACCGGAGGCGCGGCGGGGAACGCGTCTCACGCGGGAGCTGTTGCGGGAGTCGCGGGGGAGGCCGCCGCCGCGGGGGCGGGCTGGTCCGCCCAGCCGCAGAAGGCGCACCGCCCGGAGGACACGGCCATCGCCCAGTTCTCTGTGCCGTGCTCGCCGCCGCAGGCGAAGCAGCGCACGAGGAAAAGGCGCCCGTCGGCGGCGTGGAAATTCGGCTCCCTGTCGTTCACGTGCCTCATGCCGTATTATACCCCCTCGGCCGCCGCCCGCAAAGCAGGAGCCTCGCGCGGCGGCCGGCGGCGGCGGCGCGGGCCAGCGGATTCGCCCGCCGGAGGAGCTCCACCACATCGAGGGTGTGCCGCCTGACGAAGTCGTAGCGGGCGTCCCCGGCCGGGAAGTTCCGCTCCAGCACGCCCTCGAGCCACTCCGGCAGGCGGGCGACGACCTCCTCCACCACCTCGGGCGCCGGGATGGGCTCCAGGTACTGCCCGAAGCTGGGGTTGATGACGATGTCCAGCGGGCCGCCGCCCTTGGGGAGGGCCAACACGCCGTCGATAGCGTAGGACGGAACCTCCGGCCTCCTCCACGAGCTCTCCGGATGCTCGAAGCTGAGCGACAGCCGGAGCTCGCTCGCGCCTATCCTCTTGGCGACCGACCCCCGCACCGGCGACGCCAGGGTGACCTTCGCGCCCCCGAGCGCCGCCGCGATCCCGCGCAGCGGCCCCTCGACATGCGACGTGTCGTCCGGCGGCGCCTCGGCCATCCTGGACAGCGCCCTCCCCGCGAACGGCGCGACCGCGTCGTCGTAGCCGGTGTGGACGTCGAAGTCGCGATAGTCGTCGGGGCCCCGGCCTCCGACGTCCACCTGTTTGCCGCCGGAGTGCCACGACGCCGTGAAGGCGGCGCGGAACGTCTTGTAGTCCACGGTTCCGGAGCGGACGAGCTGCTCCGCGAGCTGCACCAGGTTCCCGGACCCGTCCTCGGCGGAGAGCGACCAGCCCCCCTTGCCGTGCGACCGCACGCGGCCCGGCTTGAGCCGCAGCGCCCGTGCCAGCGCCAGCAGCATCTCGACCGCCGGCTTCGTGCTGCGGCCGTAGAACGGGTACTTCGGATTCGCGTAGTAGTCGTCCGCGCCGTCCCGCCTCCTGGTGGTCGCCTCCACGAGCTCCACGACGTCGATGGTGCCGGGCGAGAGCACCAGCAACTGGTCCGGCTCGTTCGAGTGGATCACGGCCCCGCCCAGATCGCGGACCATGTCGAACCCCAGGCGGAGGATCAGGCGGCGGAAGGCCGTGTTCTGCTTCTGCGCCTTGTGCGCCTCCTGCTTCAGCGTCCCCCACAGCCTCTCCGCCGGGGGCTTCCCGCCCATGACGTCCTTCTCCAGGCCCAGGGAGTCGAGCATGCCGTCCACCGACTCGTGCGTGAGGGCCGACAGGTCGAGCACGCTCCCGCCGGCGACGCGGCAGACGAACATGTACGGCCGGAAGGCCCAGTGCGTGTAGTGGTGCCACCGCTCGGCGACGTGATCGAGCGGGAAGAGGTAGACGCCCGACGGGTCGCTGTGGGGCGGGCGCGGGTGCACGCCGATCTTGGGGATGTCCGAGAAGTGCACCCACAGCCCGCGGCCGCGGTACTTCCCCAGCGCGCCCACGAGCTGCGGGTAATAGTCCTCGGCCTTCGCGAGCCGAGCCGCGCATTTTGCCGGCTTTGCTCCCACCCGGGAGCCCCGCGACCAAAAGCAATAAAAGAGAGTCCCGACTCTATTTAGTCCTTCTGGAGGAGGCGGCGACCGTGGACAGCGTGGACTTCGATTTCCTGCTGGAGTGGGATGCGGATGACGAGCTACCGCCACAGTCTCTGTGCGGGTCCAGCGACGAGATGCCATCGCGGGATCCGCGAGTCGTGCGCAGCATCGAGGAGGTCTCCTGCGAGGCGGAGATACGGCTCTCGCGGCTCCAGCGCGGCATGGAGTGCGATCCCGAGGCGGCGGACAGCGATCTCGGCATGACGGACGACAATGTGCTGGCGCTGGACGAGTCGGATTTGGAGTGCCTCTGGCCAACATGGGGCGAGCGCCGCTCCGCGCAATTGGGCCGAGGGGTACCCCCAGGCGTCACGATCGTTCCGCAGCACCTCCCGAAGTCGGCGTCCGCCGGCGGTGGGCGGCCGTTGAGCTACAAGCAATAGGCCGCGCGGGATTCGAACCCGCAACTTCCGCCTTAGGAGAGCGGCGCTCTGATCCATTGAGCTAGCGGCCTGCAAACGGGCCGTGCAGGACTTGAACCTGCGGCCTCCGCCTTCGGAGGGCGGTGCTCTGTTCCGCTGAGCTAACGGCCCCGATGCCCCCGGGAGGACTCGAACCTCCAACCAGCCGCTTAGAGGGCGGCCGCGCTGATCCGTTTGCGCCACGGGGGCGGTGGGTTCGGCGGGAATCGAACCCGCGGCCCTCCGGTTAAAAGCCGGCTGCTCTTTCTCTGAGCTACGAACCCCTGAAAATGGGGGCACCAGGGATCGAACCTGGAACTTGCGGTTTAAGAGACCGCTACTCTACCTGTTGAGTTATGCCCCCAGAAAATCGTCTACTTGATTGAGCAAGCGAGAAGTTCGCCTAGCGCTTGGGTCTGCGCCGGAGCGTCTTGAGTCGGGGCGGCCTTATGCGTTTGAGGCGGGTTTCCATAGCAATCCTTCTATCGCGCAGGGCGGAAGATGGCAAGAAGGCAAAAGCCTACAGCCCCATCAGTCCGATTCGCATGCGAGCGCGGCGAGCTGCTCGGCCTCCAGCTTTGCGTCCCTCATCCGGACATGCACCTCCACCGCCGCGCGGCAGCCGTTGGACGCCGCTATCAGGGCGCGGATCGCCTTGCGGTTCATCTCGATGCAGCGGTCGATCGAATCCATCGAGGGCTTCCTCATCACGCCAATCATGCCACACCTCCGGCGTGCGCCGGATGCGTGAAACCATACAAATTGTCAGCCGATGTCGAACGGCTCGCTGCCGGGCGGCGGGGGCGGTCCGTCCGGGCCGTCCTCCAGCATCCGGCGGAGCGCCTTGTTTTCCCGCCGCGTCGCCTCGAGGTCGAACAGCAGGTACTTGAGGCTGATGCGCACGTAGTCGATGCTGTCCTGTAGCTGCGCCACGGTCGTTCGGAGCTCCGCGTGCCTCTGCTGGACCTGCTCCGCCGTCCTCTCCAGGTCGTTCCGGCCCTTGCCCGCAGGGAGGGTCCCGATTTCGGCGACCAGCTCCGCCAGTTTCCTCTGGAACGAGGCTTCGTCCATTTTCTCCCCATTCGGGCCGGCGGACTCGGATCGACGACCGTCAGCCTGTCCACGAACATAGTCAGGGAAGCGCGGCCCGCGCTGTCCGCGCGGACGTGGTTCTGGTTCCATTTTCTTCTCCTTTGCCTTGTACGGACAATGTGGGTTGGGGCAGGGTTCGTGATAAAGAGACCCTTTGACGACGCCTTCCCCAAAACACACCCAGCATTTTGGTTTTTCCATCACTGCCTCGACTTCTCGCCGCCGGCCACCAGCGGACCCAGCTCCGCCTTCAGGTCGGCGATCCGGGCCAAATCCGTCTGCCGCTCGGCCATCTCCTCGGCCTCGATCATCGCGTCCGCCTCGTCGTCGCTGATCGCGTCGGTGCGCGCCTCGGCGCCGGCGGCCATGCCCTCCATGTTGTCGAGGAAGAAGCTCATCCTCTCCTCCATGTTCTGCGACTGGAGCATCGCCTTCTCCCACGCGGCCTGCGTCCCGACGAGGTCCGTCTCCCCGAACAGCCGCCCTATCTCCGCCGCCATCAGGCCCATGCTCCTGGAGAAGTCGGCCGACGCCTCCGCCTGCCGCTTGACCAGCAGGGCGTTCCGGACGACGAGTAGCTGCCGCTCCAGCATCCGCCGGATGGCCGCCGACTTCTTCAGGGATCCGCGGATGAAGGCGTACTGCGCGCCGTCGCCGATCTCCTTCGCCCGCCGGGCGTTCCGTATGAACCCGTCGGCGAACTTGCCCTGCTCCCCGATGGCCTTCTCGATGCGCCTGATGCCCTGGCGCACCTTGATGTCCTGCTCTATCCGCCTCTCCGCGGCCGACCTGAACAGCCCCATCATCCGCACCTCCCGAAGCCGGCTGGCCGGAGCCGAACTGTAAGCCGGATTCTGTCCCGCGGGGCGGCCCGCGTGGACGGCCATTTCTCTAGGCCGGCGGTTGCCCGCCGGCTCAAGCGCCCTACCCGCGGCTCGGATGAGGCGGGCCACCTCTCGCCGCTGTTTGGGCTCGCTGGCGGTGGGGTTTGCCCTGCCACGGACGTCACCGTCCGCGCGGTGCGCTCTTACCGCACCATTTCACCCTTACCTGTCAGCGACGCTGACATAGGCGGTGTATTTTCTGTGGCACTTTCCCTCGGCTCGCGCCGGGTCGGCGTTACCGACCACCGTGCCCTACCCAGTCCGGACTTTCCTCGTGCCGCCTCCGGCACGCGGCCGTCCGTTCGGCTCCGGCCGCCTGCACATTGTTGGCGGCCGGCTGCCGGAAGTCAAGGGCGAAAGCTGGCGATTTGCGGGGGCGGTTTCCTGACTCTCGGCCATCGCCTTTACTCCAACGCGGACATCTCGTTCCCGCGCGGCCGGATCAGCTTCATGATGTATCTGTCGAGGTTCTGCTGCTTGCCGTCGAGCCTGGCGAACATCGCGGCGGCGTGCCGCAGGCCGTTGGACGACCTCACCGAGTCCGCGAACGCCCTCCGGTCGCCCGCGCGGTCCAGGGACGCGAAGTCCTTCTCGATCTCTCCCGCCGCCCGAAGCCAGGCGGCCTCCAGGACGTCCGCGAACCCGTCCAGGCAGGCGCGGTAGTCGGCGTCCACCAGGCCGCGGTACTCGGCCGCGACCAGCCCGCCGGACATAGCGCCCCAGACCGCCAGCGGCGTGAGGTTGCTCACGATGGAGGCGCGGCGGAGGTAGCCCTCGCCCTTCACCTTCGCGCGCAGCCCGTTCGCGAAGCGCACCACGAAGCCCTCCATCTCCTTGCCGGACGAGTCGGCCAGCAGCCGCCTGCATCCGGAGATGTCGCCGCCGTACGCCTTGGGCGTCGGAAACCCGAAGCGGCCGGCCCAGTCCGTCACCGCCGCCCACGGGTACTCCTCGCCCGTGCGCCTGTCGAAGGCCGCGAGCAGCGCGAGCCTCTCGTCCGGCCCGTAGTCCACGATGATCCTCGTGATCGGGCTTATCAGCTCGAAGACCAGCGTGACCTCGTCCGGGAGCCCCGCCAGGTCGTGGCGCTCGCGCAGGAACCGCGTCGCCCACACGGCCCCGTCGGAGTGGAACGACCCGCGCGTGGCTACGGCGTAGCCATCGGCGGCGCGGTACAGGTTGCCGAGCCAGCCGTCCAACTTCTCAAAAATCGCGTACCCGCCGGACCACGGCAGCGCCGACTCCTGCGTCTCCGGCGTCTCGCCGACGTTGAAGAACTTCGGGAAGGACCACGCGGCGCACTCGCCGGTGACGCGGTCGAATATGTGCCCCCTGCTGTTGAGCGTGACCTCGTTCCACTCCCGCCCGAACGTGCAGGCGTCGGTGTACGTGTACACCGACAGGTCGCCGAGGTCGTCCCGGCGCAGCAGACCCTCGTCGACGAGCGCGTCGCGGGCCGCGACCGCGTCCCGGCCGCCGGTGGCGCTGTTGGCCGCGCGCCCGCCCCGCGCGCCGGGGCCGCGCTCGTCCGGCGGGTCCGGCTCGGCGTACGCCGCGCCGTCCACCTCGACCAGCTCCGCCCGCCCGCCGTCGAGCACCAGGGCGCGCAGCCTGCCGCCGTGGCACGCCCCGCCGTCCAGCGCGTACGCGCAGGGGGCCGGGCGCGGATCCTCGTGCACGGCGTGGCCGCTCATGACGGCGTACGAGCCGTCGAGGGTGCCGTACCACCACCCCGCGGACTCGTCGAAGTAGCTCCTCCCGCCGATGCGGCGCGCGTACAGGCAGTCCTCGACCTTCTGCCTGTCGATCGGGCGGCGGCCGTCGACCCCGGCGTGGACGACGTACGCGGGCAGGCCGCCGAGGTCCGGGACGCGGATGATCTGCGGCCACGTCGCCATCCACGCGGCCAGGGCCGCGTGGTCCATCCCGGCGCACTGCCCGATCGTCCGGTCGAGCCCGTGCGACACCTTGACCCGCCGGCCGGACCAGTGCCTGCGCGCCTTGTTGCAGTGGTTGCCCTCCGCGACGTAGGCGCGGCGCGCGTCCCGGAACCACTCCAGCGTCTCCCGGGACTTCGGGCCGCGGTCCGCGACGTCGCCGACCGACACGACGACGTCCTCCTCCGTGTGCCGGCACTTCCTGAGGAGGAGCATGAACTCGTCGTAGCACCCGTGGATGTCGCCGACTACGATCACCCGGCGGCCGGCGCACTCCCCGCGGATGTCCAGCACCCTGGCGTACGCGCGCCGCGAGACCACCCTCAGCTCGTCGTACTCGTCCTCCGCGGGCCGCACGAACGTCCGGAAGTAGGAGTCCACCAGGCGCTCGTGGTCGTCGTCCGCCGAGACCGTGGGGTGCCCCGCGCGGCCCGCGAGCCTCCTGAGGCACGTCGTCCTGTCCGCGTCGAACCACACGCAGACGACGCGATATCCCAGGATCCGCGCCGGCCCGGCGTAGCGGGCCCTCTGCCAGCGGTCGAAGTTCATCCGGTCGACCACGACGTCGCGGCCGGACTCCAGGCACTCGCGGAACGCCTTCAGGTGCGCCCGGCCCATCTCGTCCTGGCTTATCCGCGCGACGGCGCGCAGCTCGCGGCCCGCGTACTGGGACTTGCCGGAGCCGGGCGGGCCGACCAGCAGGTAGAGCGTCTTCGCCTTTTCCATGGGTCACTATATCGCGGAGGGAGTCCGCGACGCGCGTCAACTGGCACCAAGGCCGGTGGCCTGGATTCCGGGCCGGCAGCTTGGCGGCGCTCGGCGGCGAGCGTATAATAGTTGCGAGCAGGAGGAGAAATGAACAGAAATTCCGCGTCGCTGGCCTTGGCCTGCGTCGCAGCGACGATCGCGGGCTGCGCCACGCTCGCCCCGCGCCCTGTTCCGGATTCGGACGGCGACGGGGTGCCCGACGCGCGCGACCCTTGCCCTGGGACGCCGCGCGGCGAGGCGGCGGACGCCAGCGGCTGCTCCGCCAGCCAGCGCGACGGCGACGGCGACGGGGTGAGCGATCGCGACGACAAATGCCCGGGTTTCGATGACCGAATCGATCGGGACGGCGACGGCACCCCCGACGGATGCGACGTCGCCGTGCTCGTCGATGGCCTCGGGTCCGTCTCCGAGGCGGCGGACGGCCTGCTGACCGCCGCGCCGGCGGAGAAGTGGCGCCTCGCCGGCTGGGTGGTGCAGGGGGAGTTCCGCCCCGCCGAGGCGGGCGTTCTCACCCTGCGCCCGGCCAGCCCGGGGGCGGCCGTCGTGGCTCGGTTCCGCTTCGCGTGGCCGGAGGGCGTCGAGGCGCTGGACGCGTGGCTGGAGGCGCACGAGCGCGTGGCGGAGGCGCTGATATGGCAGGCGCCGGGCGGATGCAAGGGGGGCTGCGCGTGGCCGTGGCCCGCCGCGGCCCAGGACGAGCTGTTCCGCGCGTTCGCGCGGACGTGGGCGGGGGAGCCGTCCGGGCTGCCCGACCCGGCGCCGAACGTCGCGGACGTGAGCGATCCGGAGAAGTTCACCCGCCAGTCCCTCGCCGGGGACGACGCGCGCGCGCTGTTCGCGGCGTACGCCGCCGGGAGCCTCTGCTCGGAGATCAAGGGCGGCCTCCCGTGGTCCATCCTGGGGTACGGGCCGGCCGAGCTACGCGTCCTGCTGGACAGCCGGGAATTCTGGACGCTGGTCGTCACGGAGGCGACCGCCGGGGCGGTGCCCTCGCCGGGGCCCGTCGGGTCGTATCAGATGAGCATAAGCGTGTCCGGGCAGTCCCTCCCGACGACGCCGGAGCGGTCCAGGCGGTTTCTGGAGGAGAACGGCATCCTCGACGGGAGCAGGCTCGCGACGATCGGCAGAATGATCGAATGGTTCACGTGCGGCTCGCCGGGGTGCGACTCGTCCTCGGCGGGCGCGATCCACTTCATGTCCCACTGGTACAACTGGAACGCCTGGGCGCATTGGCAGTACTTGGGGCACGTCCCAGCGTCCCGCCTCATGGACGGCACGCGGCGCCTCGCCGACGAGGCGCACGGCGCGGCGGCCGACGCCCGGACCATGCACAGGACAGCCGGCTGCTGGGGCACCGTCGGCTTCATGCGGTCGGTCCTCCGGGCCGCCAACATCCCCGTCGTGCGCGAGGCGTGCGGCGGCCACGCCTGCGTCGGCTTCCCGACGGAGGGCCTGCACATGAGCCACGGCGACGACCCGTACAACATGCTCGTCAAGAGGGCTTTCCTCCGGAACGACGCCCTGCGGAACGTCCCGGCCATCGATGTGGCGTGCCGCGAGGCCGGGGGCGGGGACGCGTGCGGCGACATCGTGTTCGGCGACGCCCTGCGGGCCGCGTGGTTCCTGCCGCCGCCCGGCGCGACGACGACGCCGAACCCCACACAGGAGGATATCGAGAGGGCGTTCTTCGACGACCTCGCGTGCGGCGACCTCGCGTGCGGCGACCTGGAGGGGCAAGAGGCGTACTCGCCGAGGCCGAGGCCCAGCTCCTCCGCACCGCTCTCCACACCGCTCACCGAGCTGAATGTCGGTCGCAGGCCGAGGGAGGAGCACGGGGTCCGGTGGCTTTCCGGCTACCTGCTGGACCAGCGGTGCAAGGAGATGGGGCTCGGCGCCGACGCGGCGACGAACATGGGCCTGAGGGACTGGACCCCGGACGAACTGCGCTCCCATCCGCTCGGGAACCTCTACGAGAGGCTGGACAAGAGGAACCTGGAAACCAAGCACTGCCATTAGAGCGTGCCTGCGTGCCTGCGCTCCTACATCCGACGGCGACGCAGATCAACATCATAGGCCGAGAGCCGCGCGCATGGCCCACTCCGCCAGCGGCGGGGGCACGGCGTTCCCCAGGAGCCTGTACCGCATGGCGTGCGGCGCGGCGTCGCACCACCTGTCCGGGAAGCCTTGCAGGCGGGCGTACTCCACGGGGGTGAGGCGCCTGTGCCTCCCGCCGACGAGATACCTCTCGTAGTGCCTGGACGACGACGCGGTCAGCGTGGGCGCGAGCCCGTCGGTCCCGAACACGGTGTACCCCATCCGGCTGCCGCCCCGCTGGTTCCACAGCACGCGGACGCCACGCACGAGGCGGTCCACGCGGACGCAGGCCGGTAGCCTGGCCAGGGTCGCCTCGTGCATGTCGTACCGCGCCCCCGGGTCCGGCTCGAGGACGTCCGCGACCGATGTCCTCCGGATGGGAGAAGGAGGCGGCAGGAGGGGCAGAGCAGCGAGCCGACCGATGATGAACAGCCTCGGCCTGTTCTGCGCCAGCCCGAAGTCGGCGGCGTTGACGACGGCGTGGCGGCAGAGGTAGCCGGCGGCGGCGAAGGCGTCGAGCATGGCCGCGAAGTCGCGCCCGCCGCGCACCCTCGGCAGGTTCGGCACGTTCTCCACGACGAAGGCGGCTGGCCGCAGCGACCCCAGCGCGCCCGCCACGACCCTGAAGAGGGTCCCGCGGTCGTCCGCGGACCCGCCCCGCCTCCCAGCGCTGGAGAACGGCTGGCAATTATGCGAGATGGCGCCGTCGGCCATGTAGGACTCATCCTCCTCCACCGACAGGTTGTAAACGGTCCCGCGGCCGCACCGTTCCGACTTTTTGACCTTCTTCCACCCGTACCGGCCTTCCACAAACCCGGATCGGTTACGATTCGGTATGTCTACGAACCACATCGGCCTCTGGTGAACGATCCGGCCCTCTATGACGGTTGTTTTGGATTTTGGTATGTATTGCCTGATCGAAGCCACGACACCAATCCTCTGCGCCAGTAGCACTATCCCGAACGCGAGGCGTTTACTGACCGTCGCGGCTCGTCTGAATCCCGGGCCAGTCCAGCCATCGCCGGACATGTAGCCGTCCAAAAGGACGGCGGACTTCGCGCGGGATAAGGAGAGGGCGAAGCCGGGCAGCGTCTTCCCGTGGGCCAAATGTCCGAATGGCTCCAGAAACCTGTAAAGCGAGTTGGCCGTGATGTGAAACTTGACGGTGGTCCGTTCCGCGACGGGTGTGGCGTGGAAGCCCGCGGCCGCTATCCGCCTCCGCAGCCCGGCGGCCTCCGCGTGAGCGCAACATATCACCGTACTACCGGAGCCTTTAGGGCGGTTCTTCCGGCGGAATCGCCAACCGTCGGCGAGGTATCGGCCAACCAGCCACCAAAACTCAACTGTCCTCCCGTCCGGCTTGACCTCCGGAATAATTTGCGCTAAGAAGTGATTTCTGGTCAGCTCGCTGGCGGCGATCCATCGCGGACCGTCAAAATTTCTCCCAGATCGACGCGTTGGATCCTTCCAGCGGACCAAAAACGGGTGTTCGTCGGTCGCCGTCGCATAGACGCCCTGTGCCCTCACCCGCCGCAAAAACACATCGGACCTCGACATCGCGGCCGTGACGCGTCTCCAACGACCGAGGTGCGTGAGTACCTCGTCGCCGACGGCCACCTCCTCGATCGGCCTGTAGCCACCCCGCGCCAGCACGAGAGTACCCTTTGCGAAGCACGGCAGCCCCGCCGTGAGGATGTCGTGCGGGGGGACGGACGCGGCGACCGACCGCGCGTCGCCCAGCACCGCCGGCGGCAGGTTCGCCCCGTACACATCGACGGCCGCAGGGCAAATGTCGTTCGCCCACACCGTCTCCGCCCCGAGCCGGAGGGCCGCCAAGCCGAAACCGCCTATGCCGCAGAACATGTCCACATGCCGGACCACGCCACATTCTACACGGAAGGATAGAATTCAGCATGCTGATCCGCGACATCCTAGCGGAGCGCCCCACCCTGTCCTTCGAGTTCTACCCGCCCAAGGACGACGTCGGCTTTTGGGACCTCTACAGGACCATCGAGTCGCTGAAGCCGCTGGCCCCGACCTACGTCTCGGTGACCTACGGCGCGGGGGGCGGCGCGCGGCGGAAGACGATCGACCTGGTCGCGCGGATCAAGAAGGACATCGGCATCGAGCCGATGGCCCATCTCACCTGCGTCGGGGCCGACCGGACGGAGATCGTCCGCGTCCTCGACGAGCTTCGGGCGAACGACATCGACAACGTTCTCCCCCTTCGCGGCGATCCCCCGCAGGGCGAGTCCAAATTCACGCCCGTGGAAGGCGGGTTCCGCTACGCGAGCGAGCTGGCGGCCTTCATCCGCGAGAGGCACCGCGACCTCTGCCTCGGCGGGGCGTGCTATCCGGAGGGCCACCCCGAGGCCCGCAACCGCGAAGCGGACCTCGAAAACCTCAAGCGGAAGGTGGACGCCGGGGTTGACTTCCTCATCACCCAACTGTTCTTCGACAACGCGGACTTTCTCGCGTTCCGGGAGCGGGCCCATCGAGCGGGCATCCATGTGCCGATCATCGCCGGCATCATGCCCATCCTCGGCGTGAAGCAGATCAAACGGTTCACGCAGATGGGCGGGGCGACGATCCCGAAGGAGCTGCTCAAACGGATCGAGGCCGTCGAGGGCGACGCGGAGGCCGTCAGGCACGTCGGCGTGTTCCACGCCACGCAGCAGTGCCTACTGCGGGAGGGGGCGGCGGGCCTACACTTCTACACCCTCAACAGCTCCACGGCGACCAAGGCCATCATCCAGTGCATCGCCGACGCGTGGCCTAGCGGCTCACAGCCCGAATCCCGACAATAATCCCGACAAAGCGTCGGGATTCGGCGACCAAGAATCGAACGACGCGGAGAATCGGGGTGGCGCGACTCGAACGCACGACCTCCCAGCACCAAACTGGGCGCTCTTCCGACTGAGCTACACCCCGTAAGAATCTGTGTGGCGCGACTCGAACGCGCGGCCTCCCGACACCCGATCGGGTGCTCTACCAGGCTGAGCTACACCCAGAAAAAATTTAACTCAGGGTGGCGGGATTTGAACCCACATCTCTCCGCTCCGGACGGAGTACTCTACCGGATTGAGCTACACCCTGTCATGGGCCGGGAGGGACTCGAACCCCCAATGCCTTTCGGCGCCTGGTTTACAGCCAGGTGAGCGGCCAGTTGCTCAACCGACCCTTCCGGCCAAAAAATCCGCGCGACCAGGTCGTGAAGGAATCGAACCCTCGTCTCGCGGGTTGGAGCCGCGCGCCCTCCCACTGGACCAACGACCTATCGACCCACAGTGCGCGGGGCGGGACTCGAACCCGCACTGCTGCGGTTCTAAACCGCATGCCTCCTGCCGTTTGGGCTACCCGCGCTCACTGGCCTCGGCGGGATTCGAACCCGCACGCCCTTTCGGGCAACCGCCTCTCGAGCGATCGCGTCTGCCAAGGTTTCGCCACAAGGCCTCTCGCTCGCATGGCCTTATCTCCCTCGGCGGGATTCGAACCCGCATGGGTCTCCCCGGTGAGGTTTGAGCAGTTTCCGACACGGCCGCGTCTTCCATCCTATAAAATGAAGAAGCCCCGGCGACCTCTCGGCCGCCGGGGCTCCACGCTTCGCAAAGTCAGCGCGCGCCTAGGTGGCCTCCCATCCGGGAAGATACCACAGGCTTGGCACGAAGAACATCATCTGCATCACCTCAATATCTTTATAGCACGAGTCGGCACTCAAGTCAAGCGAATTATAGTTGTCGGGCTGCTGCGGATAGAATACAGCATGCTGTTGTCCCACAAGATAGCCTTGCGGCCGAACCGGAAGCAGCTCGACTACTTCAGGCGCGCCGCCGGGACCGCGCGCTTCGTCTGGAACCATGCTCTCGCCGCCTGGGAGGAGGCCTACCGCGCCGACGGGAAGGTCGATTCGTTCAAGCTCAGCGCGTAGAAGTCGTAGAAGTCCGCCGGGGACAGCGCCAGCCGCAGGAACCCGGCGGCGAGCGCTGCGGAGACGGCGGCGGTCTTCTCCGCCCTCTGCCGCCGGGCGTAGCTCTCGAAGAACTTGCCCCACCGCTCCAGGTTCTGCCGCAGGTTGAACGACGCCGAGTCCGGCGGTTTCCGGAGCGACTCGGCCAGCTTCCTGTCCTTGGACAGCAGCTTCAGCGCCCTCGGCAGGAAGTCCTCCCTCGCCAGCAAGGCGATCGGCTGCCTGCTGTTGTCGATCGGCTGGTTGCTGTTGTCGTGGGGCATCTCCGGTTCGAGTGAACACATGTCCGGCCGGATGACGTCCAGCACGTCCAGGAACCTGTCGCGGCTCGCCCCGCCCGGGGACAGGAACAGCCTGAGTTTGACCGCCTCCTCCGCGCTGTCTTCGCCGGGGTGATAGGCCCAGAACGCCGCGTCGGCGAAGTCGCCCCGCCGCCTGAACATCCAGGCGGTGAGGTCGAAGGCGTCCCATATCCTCTCGGCCATCTTGACGTCCCTCTGGCGGTAGGCGGACGTGAAGCGGTCCATCGCCCTCTCCAGGCCGCCGACGTAGCGAAGGTCGGGGACGAGCTGTACTGCGACGAGTCCGCAGTCGGAGCACTGCGGCGGCGCGCACTCCGGGTCGAAGTGCTCCCCGAGGGCGTGCACCATGTCCTCGGCGTAGCCAGTTTCGTAGCACTTGGCGCAGCTCGCGCACAGGCTGTCGAAGCACGACCCGCAGAGCGCGTCGCCTTCGCACTCCTGCTCCTCGCCTGGCGTCATCTGCTCGCCGCACGCCGAGCAGCGGCCCGGGGCGCAGTCCTCGCAGTACCACTCGCCGGGGAGCGCCTCCACGCTGCCTTGGTCGTCCTTGTCGAGCTCCGCCCCGCACTTCTCGCAGTGCGGCGGCGCGTCGCCAGCGCGGCTGTCGTCGAGCGTCTCCTCCTCGTTGGCAATGGCGTTCATGCGGCGACAGTCTTCACAGTACGGTCCGTCTGGCGTTTCGTCGCCGGCGGAGCTGTCGCCGCCGCAGCCGATGCAGGCAGGCGCGGACACCTTTGCGGGTGCTTTCGCTTTTGCAGGTGCATTTTTCTTCTTCGCGCGCGCCGCGCCGCCGACCAGCCGGCTCGCGCGGTGGTAGCACGACGACCAGCCGACCTTGACCAGTCGCCTGATGCGGAAGTCCTGCCCGTCCCCGACCGACTCGCTGAGCGGCACCGAGGCGATGTCCAGGGCACCGAAGCTCTCCGGGATGTCCAAGTCCGGCTTGGCCAGCCTCCACGCCTCCGCGCCGTCCTCGTCCATGTAGCAGAGGGTCACGTGCGGCTTGAAGGACGGGAAGTCGCTCTCCGGCGCGCCGCAGCCCGCCGCGACCCGCTCGATCACGCGGACCAGCCTCTGGAGGTCGCCCTTGGGCTCCACGCGGGCGGCCAGGATGGTCTGCCCCTCCTGATTGTCGAACGTGAACAGCGGACCGACCGTGAACTCCGGCAGCGACAGCGCGGCGCACGGCCCCCTCAGCGCCTCCGCGATGGCGTCGAACTCGTCGTCCCCGATCTCGCCGACATACTTCAGGGTGAGGTGGTGGGTCCCGGCCTGCTGCCACTCGCCGGTCACCCCCGCGCCCCGCAGGGCGTCGGAGACGGACTCCAGCCGGCTCCGGACGCCGCCGGGCATGCGCACGGCGATGAACCCATCTATGCGCTCTGGCTTGGCCATCGCCGGTGGGCGGGGCGTAAAAAGAAAACAAAAGCTCGGCTAGGGGCGGTTGCCTCTTTCCGGCGGTTTGCCGCCGCCGTCGTTTACCACGATCAGCGACGCCGAAAACAGCCCCAGGAACAGGACGACCGCCCCGGCGAACGCCCTCCACACGACCGCGGCGGCGAACGCAAGGACGACGCAGGCCAGAAAGACAACGACGGCCTTGACCACCCTGCGCCGGTCGGTCCGCTCTTGCGGCAGGAGCATCAGGCCTTCCTCTCGCGCAGGGTAGGGTAGCGCGCAGCGGCGGTCCTCAGCTCGGACTCCAGGCGCGGATCCGCGCCGCCCACCGCGTCGGCGAGCATGGCGGACTCCATCGCGTAAAGCTCCCTGAAGGCTCGCGGAGCGGAGCAGTCCGAGAGGTTGTCGATCCGGTCGAGCATCTTGATGATCTTCGCCGCGTGGCTGACGACCGCGAGGTGCGCGCGGTCCATCGCCTTTCGGTCCTTGCGGGGCAGGTCCCTCCTGCCCTTGGACGGGTTCGTGAGCTCCACCACGAGCGCGGCCACGGTCGGGCCAAAGACCCCCTCGATCCCCGCGGCCGTGAGGCCGGTGTCCTCCACCGCGTCGTGCAGCCAAGCCGCGACGACCATCTCCGGCGTGGATCCCGGGTAGGCCGCGACCCGGTTCGCCACCCTCCGCAAATGAACGGTGTACGGCTCGTCGGTCCACTTCCGGCGCTGGGCCGCGTGGGCCTCGCACGCCATCCTCTCCGCGGCCTCGACCAGCACTCCCATAATAAGTCTTCTTTCGTGATGGGTCCGGCCCGATTCCCTACGGGCAGCCTGTTCCGGATTATAGCCGCGCGGCGAGGCGCGGTCAAGGTCCGGCGGCGCGGTCCACCAGGATCGTGTCCGGCATGTCCGCAGCCCGGGCGACCTTGCCGTGGTCGTCGTACTGCTCGTCGGCCCGCGCGGTGTGTGAGCGGGCGATCTCCTCCAGGTTTTTCCGCAGCGCCTCGGCGTCCTCGCCCGGCAGCATCGCGGAGACCGCGTCCACGACCTCCCCTATGTACCGGCTGAAGGCGTCGCGCCTCTCCCGCTGGCTGGCCCGCCTCCGCTTGCGGCGGAGGAGCGCGCCGAGCCGGCGGCCGCACTCGGTCAGGGCGAGCCTGATCTCCCTCCGGATCTCGTCGTAGTCCGCTATGCTCTCCTTCCCCTCGGAGGTGTAGGGCACCCAGACGGAGGCCAAGTGGACGAGCACGACCAGCGGCCCCCTCGGCAGCGACCCCTTGGGCTGCGGCAGGCCGTAGTTCCCCCAACGGACGTCCTGCACCGCGCGGTGGATGCAGCAGGAGCCGGGCTGGTGCAGCAGCGGGACGCGGTTGGCGAAGCGCATCACCCTGGCCTGCGGCTCCTCCTCGCCCTGCGCTATGTCCCCGCCCCAGGCCAGCGCCGCCTCGACTTGGAAAGGGTATCCGCGGTACACGGCGGGCGGCCTCACGCTGGCGGTGTAGAACTCCGCCCGGACGCCCTTGAGCATCCCGGCCAGCAGCGCCTCCGCGCCGATCGGCGACAGGCAGTCCCGCGGTGGCGCCTTCAGCTTGGCCGCCTGCAACGAGCGGTAGACCGCTTCGGCCTCGCCGGGGGGCAGCGCGCGGGCGGGCGCGCCGGGGGACACCCCGGCCGCGCGGCAGACATCCTCGGCGACCCGGCCGCCGACGCGGCAGAAGTCCGTCGCCAGGAACGACCCGAGGCTCCGGCAGTCGGTCTCCTTGAGCATCCGCATCATCGTCCCGAGCTCGACGCCGTGCGGGTGCGGCTTGATCTCCCTCGCCGCCGCCGGCAGCGCCTCCACCGCCCGGCGGAACGTCACCGGCCCGGACGGCGGGCGGTAGTGTATCTCCGCGTGCGGGTTGGCCATGGCGGTCAGCTCCACGTACTCGTCCACGCTCTGCCGGCCGCGCGCGTACGCCGCCTCCAGCTCCATCGACACCTCGACGCCGTGCGGCCACGGGACCGTCGCCGGGGCGTCGGACACTATGTCGGGGCGGTTCCGGTTGGTGTCGATGGCCAGCCGCATCTCGGACGCGGGCGAGCCGTCCGTCCGGCTCACCACGCGTATGGGTTGCCCCGTGGTGAGGAGGCCGTACATGCCGGCGGCGCTGATCCCGATGCCCTGCTGGCCGCGGGACATCTTCAGCCTGTGGAACTTGGAGCCGTAGAGGAGCCTGGCGAACACGCTCGGCACCTTGCTCTTGGGTATGCCGGGTCCGTTGTCCCTCACCGTGACGCGCCAGCGGTCGTCCCCCGGCAACTGCTCCACCGCGATGTGGAGCTCGGGGAGCACCCCGGCCTCCTCGCACGCGTCGAGGCTGTTGTCGACAGCCTCCTTGACCACGGTCAGCAGCGCCTTCCGCTTGTTGTCGAACCCGAGGAGGTGCCTGTTCTTGGCGAAGAACTCGGAGACCGAGATCGCGCGCTGCTGCGCGGCCATCGTCTCCGCGGTCTGCCGCTGGCCGTCAGGCATCGTTGTCCCCAACAAATCACCCGAGGTCGAGCGAGGCGATCAGCTCGTCCAAGCCGTCGTCGAGATCGATCCTCATGCGCGGCGAGGCGACCAGCGATGCCCGGCTGCGCTCGTCCAGGTCGTCGAGGGACACGTCCTCCGTGACCCCGCGCCGGAGCCACGAGACCCTGACCACCCCGCCGCGCGGCGGGTACATGACGAACCCCGTCTCGGGCGAGCCGCATCGCCGAACCCACACGCAGCCGAGGTAGCTCTCGCACCCGTTCATTGGTGTCCTCCGTTGCTGTTCTAGCTATTCCATCACCGGAAGCAACGGACCCAGTCGCAGGGCGCTCATCGCCGCCCTCGCGTCCGGCGCGCCGGCCGTCTCCCGCATGAAGTCGGACACCGTGTGGCACCGCTCCGCCCCCGGGTAGACCTCGGTGTCGCCGGGCACCCCGAACTCCTCGCAGGCCATGCGCATGATCGACACCTCGTACTTGGGCATGCCCTCGCTCAGGCAGTCGTAGTAGCCCTGCCCGACGTACATGGCGATCGCCCTGTCGATGCACATGCCGCACTTGGCGTAGAACGCGAAGCGCTCGCGGAGGCGCCAGACCGCGTCCGCGAGCAGCGTCCCATCCGGCTCCCGCCGGCCGAGCCTGTCGCCGTCGCGGAGGTCGAGCCCGGCCTCCGCCTCGAACCGGTAGACGGGGCGGGAGAGCACGAACGTGTGCGGCCGCACATCCCCGGCCGCCAGGGGGCGGTCCGTGTACCTCACGCGCTCGTCGTTGTTCTGCATCGGCGACCGCTCGACGATCGTCCTGAACACCCCGGTCGTCCTCGCGATGCCGCCCATCAGAAGTTCTCGCAGGCGTCCTGCCAGAGGATGCCTTGGACCGCCTCCATGAGCCTCAGGACGGCGCGCCTCCTGGCGGCGAGCATCGGTGCAGGCATCCGCAGCGGCGGCGCGAGGAGGCCGCGTTCCTTCAGGAGCCTAAGCACCGACGCCGTCGCCTCCCTCACCTCGCCGGGGTCCGGCCCCGATGGTCCCATGCAGGGCATATCCGCCTCCTCGCCATTATACGCACAGTGCCACGCGCCCCGATGTTTGACCCATTCTACCCGTTACTCCCGCAGGCTCCGGTAGCTCCGGTGGAGCTCCTCCGCCTCGCTGCGCGTGAGCCGGACCTCCGTGTGCGGCAGGCCCGCGATCGTCAGCGTGGTCCACAGCCTCGACGACGATGGCTGGCGCGAGGGCGGCTCCGCCGATACGAGGCCGTCCCCGGCCAGCGCGCACAGCCCCTCGAACAGCCCGCCGGCCGGGTCGCCGAACCTGGCCGCGTTGGACACCGCGGCCCCGCGGCGGTCCTTGATGGCGGACATGATCGTCTCGGCCTCGTCGGCGCGGAGCACGATGCTTGCGCGTGGCCCCAGCTCGGCGGCCACGAGCGGCACGCCGCCTTCGCCGACCGTCAGCTCGAAGCCCCTGCCGCACCGCCGCACCTTTATGCTGCTTCTCATCCGATCTCTCCAAACCCCGAACCTATCGCCATTTCACGCCTTGGCGAAGTCCGAGATCACCTGCGGGGCCGCCGAATCGAACCCGACGACGTCCAGCGTCCCGGCGTCCTCCGGGTCGGCGATGGTGAACCCGGTCGACGTCATCCCAACGACCACGAGCTTGGCCGGGATGCCCGTCCGTTTGCGGTACTCCCTGAGGGCCTGGCACGGGTGGACTTCCCCGCACCACGTCTCGTTGTCTGTCACCAAAAGGAATAGGTCCGCCTCGATGCCGCGCTCCAGGGCGTCGATCATCGGCATGGCGCAGTCGGTCCTGCCGAAGTCCATGCGCCCGATCTTCTCCACCGTCGTGTCCAGCCTGTCGCGCGGCGTCACACCGATCGGCTCCATCCGGTCCGAGAAGCCCGCGATGTGGTAGCTGCCCGGCGCCTCGGCCCGGGCGGTGACCATCGCCATCGCGGCGGAGGCGTTCCGCGGCGTCAGCCCTGGGACGCCCGCGATGTCCCCCCAAGTCATCGATCCGGAGACATCGATGGCGATGTACGTCCTCTTCCCGGTCGGCTCCACGTTCCCGAACGCGGCGTAGAACGCCCCGTCGAGGGCGTCCACGATCGCCTGATTGACCTCCCAGCTCAGGGACCCCCTGGCCCCGTGCCCGCTCCCGTACGTGCAGAGGGCCGACAGGACCTGGATCGGGTGCACCCTGGCCCTGCGGAGGGCCTCGCCGTCCGACACGCGCTCGATGACCGTCCGGGCCGTCCCGCTGTTCGGCCCCAGCAGGCCGGCGGCGGACATCCTGCCGAGCTGGCGGATGGTCGCCGTCATCGGCATGCCCCTGAGCAGCGCCTCGTTCACGGACGCGTCCTTCATCAGGGCGCTCGGGATGCACTCCCACGGCAGCCCGTGCTCCTCGATCAGCGGGATCACCTCGCTGGCCTTCGTCGCCGCCGCGGCCGCATGGGCCGCCCTGAGGAGCCTCATGTGGGCCTTGCGGCCGTCGGCCTTGCCCTTCCCGGCGGCGTAGGCGAGGATGTCGTTGTGCTGCGGCGTCGCGGCGACCACGTGCGCCACGCGCAGGGCGTCCCTGTGCGTCCAGCCCCCGCGGCTCCTGTACTTGGCGACCTGGAGCGCCAGCCTCGCCGGCTCCTGCCCGTTGTACCACCGGGCGACCGCCCTGCGGGTGCCCGCGCCGGTGCCGCCGAGCGCCTTGACGTGCCCGAGGAACTCGAACAGGTGCGTCGCCGTGCCGCAGACCTCCGGCACGGCCGCGTTGGCCGCCGTGGCCGCGTCCCGGCCCGCCAGCTTGGCGCACGCCGCCAGGGCGAAGAGCAGCGGCGACATCTTCGGCGCGCGGTTCTCCCTGCGGAAGCGGAGGATCGCGCCCACCGCCCTGCGGGCGTCCTCCCTCGCGCACGCCACGACGACGCCGGCGTTCTCGCGGGTCATCTCGCGCTCCGAGGCGTAGTACGTCCCGCCCTCGGAGCCGAGGACGAGGAACCTCTCAAACTGCGCCCACTTGTCGAGCCTGAACGCGACGCCACCGGCGCGGTTCGCGGCCATGTCGGCCTCGCGCCCCGGGACCGCCTCGGACTGCGGGGTCCTCATGTGCCTGCTGTAGTCGGTCATCGCTCCTCCGGAAACAAAAGCGGCCGGGCGCGCTCGCGCCCGGCCGGGACCAGACCCGGCACGGGTGATCGAGCGGGCAAGTTTCGCGGCGGGCTTTTTTTCCAGATAACCCGGCCGCAGCGGCCCGTTCGGCCCGTTCCTTCCCGGCCATCGGCCGGATGTTCCGTCCCTATACCATAGCCCAAAGGTCTTTTGTTGTCAAGGCCTTTTGTTGCCGAAATTCTGGCGACTTGCCAGGCGCGGCCAGCCGGGGTATAATCGGCGGGTCCAAACAGTCCGGACGAAGCAAACCGACCCGCGATCCGGACAACGGAGGCAAAAGAATGCGCAAGGGCTTCACGCTCATCGAGCTGTTCGTGGTGGCGCTCATTATTCTCATCTTGGTCGTCGCCGTCTGCCCCTTCGTCTTCAGCGGCTGCGCGGGGAGCGGCTATGGCTACTACGCGGAGAGGACCGCCACGATCGAGGTGATCCGCCTCTACGCCGTGCCGGGGCAGAACGGCACGTCCTACAGGTGCTACGCGAAGATCCTGGAGACGGACGACGGAGAGCTGCCGGCCGAGACCACCTTCGAGATCACGGACAGCTTCCTGAAGGGGCAGTACATGTCGGCGGACCTGTTCGGCAGGCTCCGCGAGGGCGGGCGGTACGACGTCGTCTTCTACGGGGTGAGGCGCGGGTTTCTGAGCCTGTTCCCGATCATCATCGAGGTCAACGCCGCGCGCGGCGACTAGGAGGCCCAGGATGCAGACGACGGCAACGGCCTCGGGCACCTTCGACCGCCTCAAGGCGCAGGGCCTGTCCCTCTTCAGGTCGGGCAAGTACGCCGAGGCGAAGCCCGCCCTCGCGCAGGCGGCGGAGTGCCTCCTCGCCATGGCGGAGCAGAGCGGGAGCGACGCCGTCCGCGGTGGCCGGTGCGAGGTCGCGCAGCAGCTCATCGCGCTCTCCAGGAGGTGCGACGAGATGAGGGACAAGCCGGCCGCCAAGAGGGCCGCGCGCGCCGACGACGGGGAGGGCGGCGGCTGCGCCGACGACTGGGTCGTCCGGGAGCGGCCGGACGTCAGCTTCGACGACATCGCCGGCCTGGATGCCGTCAAGGAGGAGATCAGGCTGAAGATGATCTGGCCCCTCCGGTTCCCGGCGGAGGCCAAGGAGTACCGCCTGAGCGTCGGGGGCGGCCTGCTCCTGTACGGCCCCCCGGGCACGGGCAAGACGATGATCGCGAAGGCGATCGCGAGGGAGATAGACGCGACCTTCTTCACGGTGTCGTCGGCGGACATCCTGAGCAAGTGGGTGGGCGAGGCGGAGCAGAACGTGCGAAAGCTGTTCGACGCGGCGAGGGCCGAGCCGAAGTCCGTCATCTTCATCGACGAGATCGAGGCGCTCGTGCCGCGCAGGTCGTCCGGCGGCTCGACCGTCATGCAGCGCGTCGTGCCGCAGATGCTCCAGGAGCTGGAGGGCTTCGACAGGAAGGGCGACCAGTGCCTGCTCTTCGTCGGCGCCACCAACAAGCCGTGGATGCTGGACGACGCGATGCTGCGGCCGGGGCGGTTCGACACGAGGGTGTACCTGGACCTGCCCGACCCCCCGGCGCGCACGCGGATGCTGGAGATATACCTGGCCGGCAGGCCCCTGGGGGACGACATCGACCTCGCCAGGCTCTGCGGGATGCTGGACGGCTACAGCGGGGCCGACATCAAGAGCGTCTGCGACAGGGCGGCCAGCATACCCTTCATGGGCTTCGTGCTGAGCGGCGGCGGCGAGGGGGAGAAAAGGCCGGTCTCGATGGCCGACATGGAGGCCGCGCTCTCCGAGGTGAAGCCGTCGGTGCTGTCCAAGGACCTGGCGCGGTACAGGAAGTTCGCGGAGACGGGCAGCTAGGAGGCCGAATGAGACGGAGGCAATGCGTGACCGTCGCGCTGGCGCTCGCCGCGTGGGCGTTCGTGGTCGCCGCGCTCGTCAACTTGGCGGGCAGGAACGCCTTCCTAGAGGGAGCCGCGAGGGACTGCGCCGCGCGCTTCCGGCAGCGCGTCGGCGAGGACGGCGGCGTCGCGTACAGCCACGTCACCCTGGACGGCGGGCTCACCTGGTGGCGATTCAGGCCCGTCGATCTGCCGGACGGATCCGCGGCGGTGCTCATCGACGGGGCGGCGGACCTGGAAACGGTGCGCCGGCTGGACGCCCTGGAGAGGGAGGCGCAGCGATGCGGCTCGCCGCGATGAGGTGGTGGTGCTGCGCGTGCCTGACAACGGCCGCCGGGTGCATCGCGCCGCGCGGCTCCGCGCCGCGCGACTTCCTGCGCGAGTGGCTGGGACACCCGCCGCCCGAGGCCACCGTGGACATCACGGGATACCTCGGGCCCGACGGCGACCGCGTCTACATGCGGACGACGGAGCCCGCGCTCGGCGAGGACGAGGCACCGTACCGCCAGGAGGTCGGGCGGCGGCGCACCGAGGGCCGGATGTGCGGCGTCGATCTCCACCCAGTGGGCGACTACATCGCTGGGCAAGCCATTTGGCCGGACGACGGCACTGTGTTCTTCTTTGAGTTCACGCCGCCGCTGCCGGAGTGGCCGGACGCCATCGGCGGGTCGTCGCCCGCGGAGTGGGCGGCCTCGGTGTCGTGCTTCAAGCCGCAGGGGGAGTCCGGGCAGCCGTTCCGCGTGGGCACCGTGACCAGGAGCGTGAGGCTGCTGTCGGCCAGCGCGACCGTCACGGTCCTCGGCAAAAGATACGACGGCTGCGTCGTGCTGGGGGGCGTCACCACCTTCGACCTCGGCGTCACGCTCCTGCGGGTGGAGGAGGTCGTGTGGCTGGCGCCGGGCGTCGGCGTCGTCCGCAGGCAGGAGGCGATCACCGGAACCCTGCTGTCGCTGCTCCAGGTGTCGGCCTCGTACCAGTACAGCCTGGTCCAGCTCTCCGCCGAAAAGCCGCGCGGGGGGGACCGGCGGTTCCGCCGCGTCGCGCTCTGCCTGGAGAGCAAGATACCGCCGAAGGTGGGCGGAGCCATAGTCGAGTGGCCGGACGCCGAAGAACCTTGAACTTACCACAGGGCAATGGAGCCGGTGGGACTCGAACCCACAACCCCCTGCTTGCAGGGCAGGCGCTCTCCCATTGAGCTACGACCCCTATGGAGCCGACCGGAAACGATCCGGCAACCTCCCGCTTGCGGAGCGGGTGCTCTCCCAATTGAGCTACGGCCCCTCAACTGGGCCGGGAGGGTTCGAACCTCCGACTTTCGGGTCAGAACCGAATGTTTTACCGCTGAACTACGGCCCATTGGAGCCAAGGGGACTCGAACCCCCGACCTCTTCCCTCCGAGGAAGCGCTCTCCCGACTGAGCTACGGCCCCGATACCCCCGGCGGGACTCGAACCCGCGCCGCCGCCATGAAAGGGCGGCATCCTCACCGCTAGACGACGGGGGTTCCTACATTCTCCATCGATACCCCCGGCGGGATTCGAACCCGCGCCGCTGGATTGAGGGTCCAGCATCCTGACCACTAGACGACGGGGGCAACAAAAAAACCCCGAAGGCGACTCGCGCCTCCGAGGCCAGCTTCACACCGCTATGTGCGCAGCTTACCCGGAGACCCTCCTCGCTTCGGCGGCCTGCTCTTGCTCACGGGTTGCTGCGGTCACAAATGTCATACTTTCCCTCAACCACACTATAGCACGCCGAGGGGCCAAAGTCAAGCGCCGCCGCCGGGTGGCGAGTAGGCGCGCTCTACCGACCAGCCGTGTTCCCTCTTCACCCTCTCCGCCTCCGCCTCCGGGAAGTCCGCCGGCACGTCCAGGATGTCGCCGTCCAGTCCGACGGCGGCGAGCATCGCGGCCACCTCGCCCATCCTCGACGCCGGGAAGTACACGTACGCGTCCGAGTGCCGCGAAACCTTGTCGTCGCTGTCGGACACGCTGGTGTCCAAACCGAGGGACGCCGCCTCCTCGGCCATGGCCAACTGCGCCTCCCTCGTCTCCTCGTAGTTCTCGATGTGCCCCCGGTCCTCGCCCGTCCGCGCGGACTCGTCCTTGTAGCCCGCCCCGAAGTCGTCGGCGCAGCGGCACTCGAGGCTCAGCCTCGTCTCGCCCGGCAGCTCCGACGCCACGAACCGGCACCCCGATGTCGCGTTCCCTTTGCGGCGGTCGATCCCGTGGATGGCGCGCGCCTCGAGGCACCTGTTGGAACCCAGCTTGAAGTCGCGGCATACCTTCGGACGCTTCTCGTATATCGAGCAGGGCGCGTGCCGCCCGACCTTCCCGCGCAGGGCCGCGCACTGGCTGCCGAAGCCCTTCGCGTTGATCTCTTTCACGAACCCGGGTTCGTCGTCCTCCCCCGACTCCCAGCGGCCGATCCCCTGGTTGAGCCGCACCATCCCCCGCAGCTCCGGGTCGGCGAGGAACCGCTTCGTCTCGCCGCCCGTGAGGTCCACGCACCAGCCGCAGGCGCAGCAGGCGCCGCACTTGACGCAGTCGAACACCCGGTCGGCGGGTTGGCCTTTCCCGTTCGGCAGTACCTTGAGCGCGACGGACGCGGCCGCGGTGACCGGCGGCGGATCGTCCTCCGGCGGCGCGGACCGTGTCCTTGTGGCCACCGCGACGGCGGCCCGCTTGATCCCCATGCCGACCATGAAGCTCACGCGTCCGCGGCCGTCGCAGAGGTCCGGATACCCGCTGGCCCCCCCGAGCAGATCGGGCATCTCCATGAGCACCACCGCCGGCACGCCGTCTCGGAGCCACCCCATCGCCCTGCCCGACCAGCCCGGGCCGCGAAAGCCGCTCAGCTCCTCGCGGAGCGCCTCCTCGCCGCCGTCCCGGAGGATCTCGGCCAGCTCGCCATCCGTCCACTCGCCCCACGACGAGTAGTCCATCCAGCGGAGCAGCTCCTCCACTGGCACATCCGACCGCCTCTCCACGGAGAACTCCTCCAGCTCCTCCTCGCTCGGATCCCGGCTCTCCATCTCGCAGGCGGCGGCCAGCGCGTCCCACAGGTCGCCCCGCAGGTTGCGGAACGGGTCGAACCCGGCGACCTTCGGCTCGGACGACGACGATGCGGTCGCGCCCAGCAGCTCGATCCGCGGCAGCGCCCGGCGGAGGAGCCTCCGCATGTCCGGTCTGGCGCCGGCGTACACCTGCGCCGGCGCCCCGCCGGCGCACGCCTCCAGCGCCTCCCACAGGCCGCGCCAGCCGGGCAGCTTGTCCAGCACGTTGGTGCCCGTGTTGTGCACCAGGTTCAGCAGCCCTCCCTGCCCGGCGAGCGCGAGGGCGACGTCGCCCAGCCCCGACGCGCGGGAGAGCCCGCCGACCGCCGCCGCGATCTCGGCCCACCTGTCGTTGTGGACGTCGTCGGGGTGCTCGCCCCTGTGCCGCTCGGAGCGGAACGTCGCCGTCCCGAACATCCTCGCGAGTTCGTCGGCGTCGGCGTCCGGCGCGGTCGCCAGCCAGTCCCTCCGGTCGGGGTCGTGCCTGTCCGGGCGGCCGAGGTACTTCTCCACCTGCTGGCGGAGCATCGGAAGGAACACGACCACGAAATGGTTCCTGAGCCAGCCGGCCTCGAAGTCCGCCAGCCTCCGGTCCTCCGCGGGCAGCGGGCGGCCCACGAGCAGGGACAGGGCGAACGCGTCGTAGACGTCGCCGGGGCCGATCCCGGCGGACGCCCGCACGAACAGGCCGCTCGCGTGGTGGTACCCGCCCATGCGCCGGCGGCTGTCGGAAAGACAAAACCAAGCGGTTCGGGGCGGGTCGGTGGACAGGCCGGCGCGGTGGGCGTATGATTTAATGCCATGAGGGGATTCGACAGGCGCGAGCTGGGGATGATCCGCGGATGGGCCAGGTATCTGGCCGGCGGCGGCATGGACAGGCCCGCCGACGCGGTGCCGTTCCGGCTGATGGACGTGTCGTCCTCGCGCAGCGAGCTGATCGAATTCCTGGCCGGCGTGCTCACCCTGGCCGTGCTGTCCAGCCCGGAGGACGCCTCCCTCGCGGTCGCGTCCGCGCTGTCCGATCCGGACTTCGCCGCGGACGCGGACGAGCAGGTCGCCGCCGCGGCGGCGTCCCTGCCGCTGTCAGACGCGCTCGGCAGGCTGGAGGCCACCGACAAGATGCTGTCGGAGTCGGCCGCGCTGGTCGCGCTGCTGGGCATGTGGCACGACGACGAGGCGCGCCCGTTGCAGCCGGGGTACACGCTCCGCAGGATGCTGCTGGATCCGGACGGCGTCCGATGGGACCTCTCGCAGATGACCTGACTTTGCCCGCCTAAGGCCCCTTGACGGTCGAGCGGGAGACATGGCGGTGGCCGGCCAGCTTGAACCAGAACTCGTGCATCCGCCGCAGGAACTTGCCGTCGCCGACGGGGCACCCGGACTTCGAGCCGATGACGGCGTCGACCCCGCAGTTCGGGCAGATGGCCGTCTCCCCGCCGTCGATCCACTCCCTTATGTCCCTCGGCGGAAACGTCCGGAGGCAGTAGAAGCAGCCGCACTCGCGGCTGGCCAGCACCTCGTCCCTGTGGCGGCCGCATCGCTCGTGGGACTGCGTCGGGTCGGTCAGCACGCCGCACTATACCCCGTAGAGGAACAAGGTCAGCGTCTCCTCACCCCCGACCTCGTCCACAAAGAGGACGGGCAGCTCCGACCCCGTGTCGTACGCGCCCAGCACGTCGGCCACGTCCACGGCGGCGGCCCCGCCCGTCGCCAGGCGCGGGAGACCCTCCCCCGCGGCGAGGCGGGGCGCCCGGACCCGCATCGCGGCGAGATCGATGGTCACGTTCGCGTCCATGCGGCCCGGGTCGCGTGGCGCGGGCCGCCTACGGAGGGCGTTACCGGACGCGCGTATAACTGTCCGTGGACGGGGAGAACTTCATGGCGAACGCGGCGGCCATCCTCAAGGGCTGGGCGGACTTCGCCGCCGCGGGCGGCCTGGACGGCCCGCCGGCGGGCGTGCCGCGCGAGCTGCTGGACATGGACGGGCGGGTCGCCAACGAGGTGCCGGCGCTCGTCGGCGTGGCGCTGGCGATACACGCCGCCGGCAAGCGGGACGCCGCCCGCGCCCTCCTGTCGTTCTCCGCGAAGAGCGCGGCGAACTCGCCGGACGCCGTCGCCAAGATCGTGCCGGTAGCGATCGGGCTGGCCAACTGGGCCGGCGCCGGGCGGGCGGGCGTCCTGCGCGGCCTGGGGTGCGTGGCGGCGCTGGCGCTGCTCGCCCGCGACACCCCGAAGCCGGGCCTGTTCGCGGGGTGGGCCGCGTACCTCGGGGGCGGCGGCCTGGACAGGCCGATCGACTCGGTGCCCTTCACGCTGCTCGGCGGCGGGGGGGCGTCCGACGTGGGCGCGGGCCTCGTGATAAGCGCCGCGGTGCGCCTGGCGGCGGCCGGGCGCGGCGAGGGGGCGGCGCGGCTGCTCGCGGCCGCCGAGGAGGCGGCGAGGCTGCTCGCGGGGCGGGGGGGCGGCGGCCTGGATCCGGCGGGCCTCCCGGCGGCGATGGCGGCGGTCGTGGGGGCCGGGGTCATGGAGGTGGGGGGCGCGGCCGCGTGCTACGCCGCCCTGGCGCTCTGGCACGCCGGCGTCCTCCGCTGCCTGGACCCGGGGCACACCCTCAGGAAGATGGCGGCGGGGCTGGCGACCCGCTTCGCCGCGCCCGGGGCGACGTACACCGTGGGCGAGCTCTCCGGCGGGCGCGGGGGGGCGGCGCTCCGCGAGCTGCGGGGGGGCGGGGGAGGCGAAGATGCCGAACCGTGACCCGGATCCGAACTGCAAGGACTGCAAGGGGACGGGCAAGATCACGCTCGCCGTCTCCGTGGCGGACTGCGGATGCTGCGCGCCCGCCGAGGGGGACGACGACGCCCTCCGCGAGCTGCTGGACCAACTGAGGGGCCTCGGCCCGCGGGCCGTGGCGACGAGCGGCGGGCCGATCCCGCCCGTGTTCCTCGACTTCGGCGGGGCGGGCGAACCCGCCCCGCGATCTGGCCCATGAACGGGCAAAAACAGCGAGAGGGGAGGCGGCAATGCCGTACATAGACCAAGGCGCTCGACCGGGGATAGATGGACTCGTGGATCCGCTGGCGGACGCGCTGAACGCCGCCGGGGGCAACGACGCGATGGTCGGCAAGCTGAACTACACGGTGTCGCGGCTGGCCTGGCGGCTGTGCGGGCACGGCTCCGGCGAGCGGAGGTACGCCCGGATGAACGCCGTCGGCGGCGCGCTGTTCATGGCGCTCCAGGAGTTCTACAGGCGGATCGCCGCGCCGTACGAGGACGAGAAGATCGCCCAGGCCGGCGACGTCGGCGAGTCGCGCGGCGGGTGCGCCGCGCCGGAGCCGCCCAGCGCGGAGTGGCTGTGGCGGCTGCACGCCGCCTACATGCTGAGGCGGGGCTGGACCGTCACGGACGCGGGCGGCCTCCAGGTCGACGGCCCGACCCAGCAAGAGGCGTTCAAGCCGCTATGCGACGTCCTCTCCCGCCTCGCCGGGTCGCCGGGCTAGGCCACCCCGTCGCTGCGCTTGACGCGCCGCCGCGGGGCTCATATAATGGTGGCGATAACCGCCGGGTGACTGGAGCAGGAGGAAGAAAATGATCCGAGGGCTGATCCGAGGGTTCGTGAGAATCGTCATGTTGGCGAGCGGGCTGCTGGGGATGCTGCCGGGCTCCATCTGGCGCCGCGCCGCGGGGCGGGCGCGACCAACCGCAACGGGGCGGCCGCTCCACGGGGCGCACTACCGGTTCTCCGAGGACACGGTTGGCGGAAGGCACGAACACAGCCAGAGGATCGAGGCGCTGTGCCCGGACGGAGTCTGGCGGGCGTTCCTGTGGACGACCAACGCCGAGAACCCGTGGCTCGCCGACTACGGGCGGCGCTCCTTCTACCAGAATTCGGACGCCGAAACGGCCCGGTGGCTGTCGGACAAGTTCATCGGCCCGGAGCACCTGCCGCGCGACGTCGGCGGCGGGGGCGAGGCGATGTCCGAGGAGGGGGTGCGGTCATCCTCCTACGTCGGCGTGTGGGTGCTCGACCCGTACGACGCCGAGGCCCACCGCGGGGCCGGCTACCCGTTCCACGGCGAGGGATGGCCGAACAACAGCGCCCCGCTACAGCCGAATGTGGAGAGGCTGGAGGACATCCGGCTCCTGCCGTGCTACGAGTCCTGCCGAAGCCGCGCCCGTGCCGCGCGAAGGCGTTCTGAACTCCTTGCTTGGGCCGCCGTCGCCCTGGCCATTGGGGCCGTTCTGGCCGTTGGCAACATGGCGAGGAGCTGGACCTGCACGAACTCGCCGAACAACATCTGGCCAACCTGCACGACCTCGCCGATGAACCAGGTCCTCGCGCCTCGCGCTACGGACCGCAGTTCCGTCGCGCCAGGGAACTTCGGTTTGTAGTGAACAGGCCAGCCCTGCCCTGAATAGGCCAGCCCTGCGCTAACTCGGCGGTGAAGAAGTCAAGCGGGACATCTTCTCCTCGGCCCGCGCCAGCCGCCGCCTCAGGGCGGCGTCGTCGTAGACCGGGCAGCGGAACCCCAGCTCGGACAGCCGCTTCCGCCTCCACGACCCGACGGCGCATTGGCGGCGCTCGTCCGTCACCCCGCTCCGGCACCAGGCGGCGTCGCCGTCGCCGCAGGTCAGCAGGGTCTTGCCGCCGCCATCCGCCGCGGAGAGCTCCGGGACCAGCATGTCGTCGACCTCGGCCTCGGCCGCGCGCCAGCCGGCCAGCCTGTCGTCCAGGGCCTCGACCTCGCGCCTCAGCTTGGCGACCCTCGTCGCCAGGGCCGCGCCGGACCTGAGCGCCTCCGGCGCGATGCCGTCGCCGGCGTTCGCGCAGGTCGAGCCCACCACCGCCGCCGACCCGTCGTCCAGCTCCACGGTCGCGTGCACCTCGTGCGCCCGGCCGCAGCGGTCGCAACTGTGCGGCTCCCCGGTCCCCGGGACGGGCCTCAGGACTTCCTCCCCGTGCGCGTCCACCTCGTAGTCGAAGTCCCGCGTGTCCCGGATTTCGATTATCCTCACGATCCTCATACTTTTAAGTTTTCCAAAAGGAGGGGGCCGCCCCTGCGGGTCGGCCCCGTTTCTTTCCGTTCCTCCCCGGCCCGCCTACTTCAAGGTCGGCGTCGGGACGACCACGGCCAGGAGCTGCTCGATCTTGGCCGGGTCGCCGCCGCACAGCTCCGCGGGTCCCGCCCCGCCGTCCTGACTTCCTCGCGCGTCCCGCCCGCGTCCCGAACGGCCTTGGCGCGGCGGTACGCTTCGGCGGCACTGGACTCATCGGTGTACAGTCCAAGATAGATCGTCCGCCCGGCGAGCTTGATCCTAGTGCGCCACTTGGTTTTATCCTTATCCCAGTACACGCCGGGGTAGCGGCTCGTCGGCGCGCGGCCATCGTGCCAGCGCGGCTTGCGCCGGTTATAATTGTTCCAGATCGAATCCGTCACGCGGAGGTTCGACGGAAGATTGTTCAGGCCATCGCCGTCGATGTGATCGCCCTCGCGCGGATCCCCGAAGTCGAGCTGACATAGAAGCCGATGGGCGTAGAGCCGTCCCTTGCGACCGTCCGGAAGCCGGACATTGGTCACGGCGTACCATGTGCGGCGGTTCCGCTGGGCGCGCCACCGACGCGGAGCAATGAGCGAAAGCGCTGCCTCCGCCACGAGCATCGACCGGCCTTGGGTGAGTTCGACGACCGCAACTCCGTCTCGGATGGTGAAATCGTTCTTCATTACTTGAGTGTCGGCGTCGGGACGGTAACGGCCAGCAACTGCTCGATCTTGGCGTGGTCGCCGCCGCACAGCTCCGCGGCCTGGTCCACGACGCCCTTCCGGCTGGTCCGCCCGCTGGGGATGAACAGCCCGGTGAGCTCCTCGGCGGTCATCGCCGCCTGAAGCGCCATACGCATCTTCGCCACGAGCGCCTCGTCGGCCATCTTCGCCTGGTTGATCGTGAACGTCCTGCTCGTCTCGACGAGCCGCGCGTCGACGACATCCTTCCCGAACTGCCCGCACAGCGCGGCGTACGTGCCGTCGTCCACGTTGATGACGCGGTCCTGGTAGAAGGTAGTCACGACACTGTCCCTCTCGCCGGTCAGCTTCTGCCCCTTGGGTTTGGAGCCGCCCCTGGCGATCAGCCCGACCAACACCCGCTTCGCGAAGGCCATCACGGTGCCCTTGGCGGCGTCGAACCGCGCCTCGGCGGCCTTCAGCTCGCCCTTGGCGGCGGTGAACTCGAAGATGTCGTGCGCGACATTCCCCAGCTCGGGGTCGGCCGTCGGCGCGGCGTGGACGCCGGCCGGCGGGGCCTTGCCGGCCGCCGGGGCGGGCGGGGCCGCGAACGGGTCGACGGCCGGCTGCTGCGGGATTTCCGGGCGATCCTGGAACGCCGCCTTCGCCTTGCCGGTCCTCGTCGTTTTCGTCGTTTTCGTTGTCGTCGTTTTCGTCGCCATTTTCTTTCTCCCTTGTTTCGTTTCGTTTTTCCCTTACTCCCCCTGTGGCTTGGCGTCCGGACGCCTACGGAGGATTCCGCGGGGCGCGGGGGCCGGGGGCGGGGTCCGCTATAATCGCGTGGGAGGGCCTCGGATGGACGACGACGGCACGGGCGCCGGTGTGGACGCCGCGAAGCTGTCCAGGTGGTGCGACTACCTGGACGACGGCGGGCTGGACCGCCCCATCGACGCGATCCCGTACGAGCTGATGCGGTGCCACGACGACCGGATGGCGGACGTGGTGGGCGTCCTGCTGGCCGTGGCCGCGCTGGAGGGGACCGGCGGGGCGCGGGCCATCGCCGCGGCGGCGGGCGGCGGGCCAGGCGCCGACGTCGACGTCGGGGGAATGGACGGCGAGTCCGTGTCCCAGTGGGTCGTGCTGGTCGCGCTGCTCTCCCTGTGGGCCGAGGGGGTCGCCGCGCCGACGGAGCCGCACATGACGCTGCGCAAGGCCCTCGTCACCTCGGAGGGGTTCTGGCGGGCGGCGGACGCGGAGGAGCCGGACGCGGGCGGGCCCTCACGCCGCTGAGCCGCCGGGCGGCGGGGGCGCCGGGCGCTGCACCCTGAAGAACAACGTGGTCTCGCCGGGCCACTCGTCGGTCTTGAGTCCGTCCTCCGCGAACTCGCCCTCCGGCTGGAACTGGAAGTCGACCCCCTGCACGGTGAGGTACGGGGCCTCGTCCCCCAAATAGTTCCCACGCACCCAGTCGAGGAGGGCCTGCTTGACCTCGTCGGGCGTCAGGGTCACCCGGACCGTCGTGTCGGACTCCGCCTTCATGGCCTGATTATACCCCCGGCTGGCTGACCAGCAGTTGGTGGAGGAGCGGGATCATCACCTCGTGGTGCCCGGTGAGCTGCACGCCGCGCCCCGGCGGGCGCCGCACCACATTCTCGGCGGTCCGGTAGTGCCGGACCATGTCCATGTCCGCCGTGGTCATGCCGCCGAGGTCGGCGCCGTGCCGCAGCGCGTGCGCCACCGCCTTCAGGAACACCTCCGGCAGCAGCGCGGCCGACCCGACGTTGACCCAGGCGCCGCGGCCCAGCAGGCGGGCCAGTCCGCATACCGACCTGAAGTCGCGCATCAGCGCCGCGCCGAGGGCGGCGCCGTCGACGTCGGGCGACATGTGCACCGTGTCGGCCCCGATGGCGGCGTGGACCGTCACCCGGGGCGCGGGGGGTTCCGGCAGCCCGGAGACCCGCGGGAAACCAATGGGCGCGAACGGCGCGCACAGCAGGCTGCAACCCGCGTGCGGCGCGCCCAGCCTGACGAGTTCCGAGGCGAGCGCCGCGCCCAGGCCGACGCCCCCGCCCGCGCACAGCCGACACGCCGACGCGAACAGCGACATCGTCTCCGCGGCCATGCCGAACTCGCCGCGCGGGAGCGCCTCGTCCACGTCCTCGCTCGTCCCGCCGCACATCGCGATCTCGGCGTCGTGTATCGCCGCCGCGCCGTTGAGCGCCAGGTGGGTAACCACGCCGCGCCGCACCAGGTCGACGACGTACGGAGAGCACCCGGCCTTGACGACGTGCCCGCCCAGCGCGAACACCACGGGCGCCCCGGCGGCGCGCGACGCCAGGATGCCCGCGGCCAGGAGCCGGAGCGAGTCGGAGGCCAGCAGGCGCGGCATCGACGCGACCGCGTCCGCGACGCTGGCGCCGGGCGGCTGCGGGCGCCCGAAGTCGGCGATGGAGACCTTGTGCCTGCGATGGTGGATCGACTTCATCGTATCCTGAAGCTGCGCCGCCCTCCGGACGCGGACCCGCTGAGCCGGTCGTCGGGCGGCGGGGCGTCCGCGCCGGCCGCCTTCTCCGCCGCGGTCGCGGCCTCCTGCTGCGCCTGCCCGCCCTCCGCGCGCCGTTTGGCCTGCGCCTTCATTCCCAGGGTCTTCACGGCCAGCTTCTGATCGACCTCCCCGGCTGTCTCCGGTTTCCTCACGGCTCCCCCCCTCCCTCCGGCGCGGTCGTTTGCACGGGGGGACGCGCCGTATCCCCCTGTGCAGTCGTTTCGGCCGCCCGCCGCGCGGCGGCGGCGATGTCAAGCGACACGAACGGCGCCAGGACGGCGCGCGGCAGCGCGAGCGCCATCATCCCGGCCCCAGCCGGGTTGCACGAGTGCAGCACGACGCGGGCCGCGCCGTTCTTCCCGTCGCGCGCCAGGAGCGAGGCGACCCGGTATCCGGTGTTGGCCCCGCGCGAGTCCGCCATCTCCTCGCCGCCGAGGTCGTGGTCCAGGAAGACAAGGTCGTAGGCGCGGGCCCCGATGAGGGCCAGCGCCTCCTCCGCGTCGCGCGCGAAGTCCACCACGTTCCCGACGAGCTCCCGCCGGAACTTGCGGACGCGGGCCTCGTTGTCCTCCAGCACCAAAACGCGCATGTCGGGTGATTATATCGCCAGCTTTTGGTTTTGTTTCCACGCCCAGCCTGGGCACGGGGACGAGCGACGATGAAATACCGGAAATCCGTGCTGGGCAAAATACTGACGGTCTTCGGCGACATCAAGGTGTACCGGTGGCCCATGTTCGCCGTCTACGCCCCCAAGGGGTACGCCGTCCGCGGGGCGGACTGCCGCGAGGCCATGGCGGCGGCGGAGCCAGGCGACGTGCTCCTGCGCGGGTTCGACGAGTACCTGGACGGCTACTTCATACCCGGCTTCTTCAGCCACGCGGGGACCTACGTCGGGGAGATCAGGCCGGACGATCTGCGCGACGCCGAGGGCATCGACGCGGAGTCGCTCTTCAAGCCGGGGCCGCAGATGGTCGTACACGCGAAGGCGGAGGGCGTCCTGTGCGAGGACCTCCTGGACTTCTGCCGCACCGACCGGATGGCCATCCTCCGGCTCCCGCCCGTCGTGATGGCGGACGGCAGGCCGTCGCTCATCCCGATCTCGCAGTTCACCGCCGAGGAGCTCGGCGTCTTCCTGCGCCTCAAGAGGGGGGAGGGGGTCCCGCGGCAGGAGATAACGAGGCTGGTCGTCGAGAGGGCAATAAGCCGCATAGGCACGCCCTACGACTTCAAGTTCGACTTCGCGAACTTCGACTCGCTGTGCTGCTCGGAGTTCAGCTACTGGTGCCTGAAGTGCTGCGCCAACTGCCTCGACCTCGCGCCGCATGCGAAACGGGTGCTCGGAGTCAAGAAATCCATGCTGGAGCCGGATTCGATGATCCACTCCGGACTCCAGGCCGTCTGGGCCAGCAGGTCCGCCATGGACAACCTCGCCAGCCGAGGCGTCCGGCCGAGCTGGGGAAACCCGCCTCTTCCGTAGGCGGCCGCCGGCAAAACGGGACAGACAAACGGGACAGGGGACGGAAAAGGGACAAGATCCTTGATTTCCGCGCCCGCGGCGCGTATCCTTATGATGGAGGGGCAGAGCGCCGGGAGGAAACGACTATGCCTGCGGACGAAACGACCTATCTCGAGAGGCTGCACCGCATCGAGCGGCGCCTGTTCGCGAAACTCTCAAGCATCAAGGCGAAAGAGGTGGAATGCAGCGGCATCGTCTGGGTGCCGCCCGGGTGGGGGATGGACTACTGGTCCAAGGGGCTGCGGTTCCGGCGGGGCGGCGACGCGGTCCGGTACAACAAGCTCGACCCCGAGGGGCTCGCGCGGATGATCGACAACCTCGGGGGGTTCTCGAAGCACGTCCGCAGGACGTACGGGCTCGACATCGAGCCGCCCCCGAAGCCGCCGGGGCTGGGGATCGGCCACTGGATCAAGATGGCGGCGTCCGCCAGCTACCGCGAGGAGCTCCGGCGGGGCGAGCAGATCAAGCAGATCACGGAGGGCAGGGAGAAGCTACAGGCCAAGCGCGGCGCGGCCACGGAGGCGTGCCAGGCGCTCGAGGCCGAGGCGTCCGAGCTCATGCTCCGCGGCAAGGAAACCCCCGACGCGATCGTGCGGAAGCGGCTGGCGGCCGAGATCCTGCGTCTGCACAAGAGGATCGGGCGCCAGACGACCATCGTCAGGTTCATCGACGCCAAGCTGGAGGCGTGCGAGGTGGCCCTGCACAACGTGGAGCTGTCCGAGCTGTCGAGGATCGGCCCGGTCACGACCGCGGAGGACATGGCCGACATCCAGGTCGAGGCCGAGGAAGCCGCGGAGGACATGAGGGAGGCGCTGGACGCAGCGGAGGCGGTCGCCTACTTCGACGCCCCGTCCGACGAGGCCGAGGCGGCCATCCTGGCGCAGATGGCCGGCGACAAGGCCGAGCCTGACGCCGAGTCCGCGGCCGCGGAGGCCGCGATCGTGCAGCAGATGGCGACGGCGGCCGGCGACGAGGACGATCCGGCGGCGGACGAGGGCGGCAAGCCCGCCAAGAAGGGCAAATCCAAAAGCAAAGCCAAGGCCCCGGCCGAGGAAATACCGCTTTGAGCGCGGAACGCGACAGCATAGGCGACATCCTGGCCGTCGCCGCCCTCCCGCCGGACGCCCGGCGCAGGCAGCTCGAGTACATCGTCGGCGCGGAGCTGGCGCCGGACATAGCGGCGGTGCTGGCGCTGCCGGCGGAGGACGCCGCCCGCCTGCTGGCTCGCCTCGTGCCGCGCCCGCCCGCGGAGCCGAGGAGGAGCGCCGAGCCGTGCGACGACGTCAACCCGAGGCAGTGGTTCACGCGCTCGATGCTGGAGGAGGTGCGCGCGGCGTGCGGGACGCCCCGCGAGTACGCCATGGTCGCCGTCGGGTACTGGTGCGGGCTCCGCGCCGTCGAGTACACGCTGCTGGCGTGGCAGGACCTCGGGTGGAACCCGCGGGACTGCCGCGGCGGCAGGCCCGACGTGCTCCGCGTGACCCGCGTGAAGAAGCACCGCCGGGTGAGGGACGAGGTCAGGACGCGGATGGTACACGAGGTGATCCTGGACGGCGGCACCGTGCGCGCCCTCCGCCAGTGGTGGGCGGGCCGCGGCGGCGCGGACCTCGACAGCCCGTGGATATTCCCCGGCGCCGGCGGCGGGCAGGCGTGCCGCAAGACGATCGTGCGGCACTGGCAGCGCGTGGCGGCGCGGTGCCCGTCCTACGACCCGTCCCAGTACAGGTGGCGGCGGGTGCATTCGCTCCGCCACACGATAGCCGTCCACATGGTGGAGGGCGGCTTCGAGATGGCCGACATACAGACGAGGCTGGGGCACGACTCCGCGGACAGCACCCGCGCGTACGCGCAGATGTCCGGGCCGCGCCTGCGAATGACAACTGCGGAAATGTGCGCGTCGCACGCGATACTGGGGTTTTAACTTATGGGCATGTTCCTCGACCGCAAAAAACCGCTCGCGAGGATGGACGCGAGGGAACTCCGGAAAGCCGAACTCCTGGCGGGCGGGCAGCAGAGGCGCCTGACGCGGCAGATCGAGGGGCTCGCCTCGCAGAAGCAGGGCATATTCGAGCACGGCGCGAAGACGAAGTCCCCGGAGCTGCGGCGCACGCTGGCCCAGCAGTTCGAGCTGCTGACGACCCAGGAGATGATCGTCGGCCGCACCTTGAACATGGCGACCAAGGAGGCCATGATAGTCGGCCGGCTGCTCGAGGCCAAGACGCACGGGGGCCGGGAGAGCCTCGTCCACACGCAGGACATCGCGGGCCTCCAGAGGGCCATGGACAAGGACGCGGCGGCGGCGGCGGCCTACCACGCCATGCTCGACGACGCGCTGGCCGGGATGGAGGTCGCGGAGGGCGAGGCGGGCCTCAGCGAGGCAGGCAGCGCAGTCCTGCGATGTTGGAACGAAATGGACACCGGCGTGACGAAACTCAGCGACGCGATGGCCGAGGCCGACCGCGCCACCCGCGCCAAAATAGCCGCCAGCCAGTCAGAGTAGTGGGACTCCTGCCCGGCCCGAACGATCGCCAAAGCCTATAGTTTCCGGAGGGCGTCCCTCTGCTCGTCGGTCAGTGTGGTGGGCACCGTAGGCATGAGCCTGACCATCATGTCGCCGCGGCCGGCACCGTAGGGGAGACCCCTGCCGACCAGGCGGAACGCCTGCCCGGCCTGGGTGCCGGGCGGCACCGTCAAGGACATGGCGCCGTCCAAAGTCGGGACGTCCGCCTTGCCGCCGAGGGCCAGCGTGGCGAACGGCACGAGCGCCGCCTGCCAGAGGTCGGGGCCGCGCCGCCGGAAAAGCGGATGCGGCGCCACGCGGACCAGCACAAGCAGGTCCCCGCAGCCGCCGGGCCCCGCGCGGCCCGCGCCGCGGACGCGGATGAACTGCCCGTCATCGATGCCCGGCGGGACCGAAACGGACAGGACGCGCTCCGCCGGCACGGAGCCGCTGCCGGCGCAGGAGGCGCACCCCGTCCCCCGCTGCTTGCCCTCCCCTCGGCAGGCGGGACACCGCGAACGGGTGGCCAAGCCGACCCAACCACGACCGCGGCAGCAGTTGCACTGCCTCTCCTGCACGGCGTCCCCGGCCCCGGTGCCGCGGCACGCCGCGCACGCCGACGTCCCGGACACCGTCACCGCCATCCGGACGCCGCGCAGCACGTCCTCGAGCGTCACCTCCAGCGTCGTTTGGACATCGCGCCCGCCGTAGGCGCACCACGCCGCGAAGACGTCGTCGATGCCGAAGTGCATGCGCCTCCGTGCGCCGCCGATGGCTTGCTCCGCGTCATGGCGGAGGCGCCTGTCTGGGTCGGACAGAGCGCCGTACGCTTCGGCGACCTCCTTGAACCGCCCCTCAGCGCCAGCGTCGCCGGGGTTCCTGTCCGGGTGGTGTTTGTGCGCCAAGCGGCGGTACGCCTTCTTGATCTCGTCGGGGGAGGCGTCCGGTTGGACGCCCAGCGTGTCGTAATAATCGCTCATCCCTGTGTCCGCGCAGACAGAAACCTCCCGGTAGGCGCAACTACTGGCGATAACTACTTCTGCCTTTCCGCTTGGTTTTCTTGATGATGCCCTTAGCCGCGTCCTGGGCCTCCTGGGCCTTTTTGCCAGCCTCGCGGCGGCGCCTCACGCGCTCGCGTCGCTTCTTGTCGGAGGGCTTCTCGTAGTACGCCTTGCGTTTCATCTCGCGCACTACCCCGGCGTTCTCGCACGCTCGTTTGAACCTCCGCACAAGCTGGCGGGGATCCTCTCGGTCCCTGATTACGACCTTCACCATTGCTTTTCCCCTGACCGCACTATTATAGCCCACCTGCTGCGGTGCCATGCTCCCTTCGCCTCCGCCTTCTCCTCCTCTTGACTATACCCCGTGGCCCGCCCGCCGTGCCCCGGACCCGCCATCCGAGGCTGGCGTCCCCGCAGCCGGCGGCGCGCCGGACTCGGCCGTGTCCGCAGTCTCGGGCGGCGGACCCGTGGCTGCGAGGCGCCCGCCGGTCGGCGGCGCCGGCACCGTTGCGATGCGCACCCCCCCGGCCTCGCTGTCCGGGAAAAGGGTCACCTGTGCGCCGGCGAACGACTCGATCGCGTCCAGGCTACCCCGGTGCTTGTTGAGCACGTCGACCACGACCTCCTGCGGCGCCCAGACCTGGATCGCCATCCCGCGGTGGCTGGCGGCGGTCGAACACAGCATCCGCAGCAGCCGCGCCACGCTGGCCGGCTGCGACATCACCCGGCCCGCGCCGCGGCAGTGCGGGCAGGCGTCGTAGATGGAGGACGCGACCGACGCGCGGCTGCGCTGCCGCGTGACGGCGACGAGCCCGAACTCGTTCATCGGGAGCACCGTCGCCTTCTCCTTGTGGCCCGCCAGGGCGTCCGCCAGCGCGGCCGTGACCCTGTCGCGGTCCCGCTGATGGTCCATGTCGATGAAGTCCACGACGACCAGCCCGCCCAGATCCCGGAGCCGGAGCTGCCGGGCGACCTCCTCGGCGGCCTCGAGGTTGGCCTTCAGCGCCAGCTCATCCGCGCCCTTCCTCGCCCGCGTCCTGCCGGAGTTCACGTCTATCGCCACGAGCGCCTCGGTCTGGTCGATGACTATCGACCCGCCGGACGGCAGCGTCACAGACCTGTCCGAGAGCTTCTCGACGTCGGCCTCGATGCCGTGCGCCTCGAAGATGGGCTGGCCGCCGCGGTGGGCCTCCACGAGCGTCCTCCGCGTCCTCGGGACGGTGAGTTTCAGGTACTCCAGCACCCTGCCGGCCGTCGCCTTGTCGTCCACCGCGATCGGCTCGAAGTCCCTCCCCCAGCGGTCCCGGACGACCTGCGTGGCGAGCTCGTGCTCCTTCCACAGCAGCGTCGGCGCCGGGTGCTTCATGCGGCGGCTGATCGCGCTCCACATCCGCGACAGGTGCCTGGCGTCCGCCTGCAAGTCGCCCTTGCTGGCGTCGCGCCCGGCCGTCCGCAGGATGAAGCCCGCGCCCTCAGGGAGTTCCAGACCGGACAGCATGTCGCGGAGGCGCCGCCGCTCCTCGTCGTCGTCGACCTGCCGGGAGACCCCGGAGCCGCGGCTCTGGGGGAGCATCACCAGCGTCCGCCCGGGCAGCGAGAGGTACGTGCTGAGGGCGGGGCCCTTCCGCCCGAAGCCGTCCTTGATGACCTGCACGACCACCTCGTCGCCCCTCCTCAGGCAGTTCTCGATGAACGGCCTGTCCCGCCTGCGCGTCCTCTTTCCGACGGCCTCCCCCTTGCCGTCGGCGGGCCGCGCGCCGCGCTGCGCCGGGAAGTACTGCGGGTGGACGTCCGTCATGTGCAGGAAGCCCTCCTTCCCGATCCCGCAGTCCACGAAGGCGGCCTGCAACCCCCTCTCGACGTTGGTGATCCGCCCCCTGTAGATGTTGCCCACGGGCGACACCCGGTCCGGATGCTCCACCCAGAGCTCCTCTAGGCGGCCGTCGCAGCAGATGGCCACGCGGACCTCACCGCCCGCGACGTTCACCACGATCTTCTTCTTTCCGCTCGGCTTCCCCATGCTTGTCTCCAATCTGGGCGCTCGTTGCCCCGGCGGCGGGACGCCTACGGAACATGCCGCGGCCTCGGCGGCTCTTCTTCTAGGACTGTGGGTCGGCGGCGGCATCGCCCTCCTGCGGCGGGGCGGCGGGCGGCGGCGCGCCGGGGGCCGCGTCTTGGACTCCGGAGGCCTCCGGTACCTCGCCGCCGGGCGCGGCCGCCCCGGGCAGGCTGGGCAGGGCGAACAGGAGCCAGTCGTCCATGTCCAGCGGCTCCTGGCGGTGCATCAGGCGGTCGATGCGGTTCACGCACGCGTCCATGGACTTGAAGACGTTCCTGGGCCCCACCAGCCACATGACCCACGCGGAGCAGGTGGACATCCCGTCCGACTCCCAGATGACGAAGACCGGCTTCTTCTGCTGCCTCGCCACGACGATCTCGTGCAGCGTGCCGTAGGTCGGCACGTGCGCGTTGGCCACCATCCCCACCGTGCGGGTGAACGCGTCCCGCAGGCGCCGGAGGGCGTCCCTGGCCTGCCTCGCGTCCTCGCCCTGCCCGCGCCCGATGTAATCCCGCACCGCGTCGTGCGACCTCTCGAAGTCCGCCAGGTCGGACTCCAGCGGCCCGCGGCCTCGCTTCGGGAAGGACGCGATGATGAAGTCGGACTTGTCCACGCACCGCAGGTCGAAGTGGGCGACCACCTTCATCGTGCGGACGAGCCCGTCCCAGTCCTTCGCCGCCCTGTGCCGGTCGAGGAGCTCGCCCTCGTCCGCGTTGGCCAGCTTGTGGGAGGTGCAGGACGGCTTCTTGGACGGGTCGAGTATGCGCTCGGCGGGTATGCCGATCTCCACCAGCTTGCGCGTGATCCTGCCGCGCCAGCCGTCGCCGCGGTCGTCGGCGAAGTCCATGGCGCCGCTTAAATACAACAACATGTGGTTCCAATTAAATACGCTTTGAGGCCTCATGCGTTATCTTACCCGCCGCTGCTTTCGACTGGGATCACGTGACGACTCCGCTCAAAGGCGAGCGGCTTCTCGGGCAACAGGCCGGTACCCGTTTCCGCCCGCGGGTCCCGTCCGGGCCCGCCGCAGGTGGTCCGCCATCCAGGCGACCCCCCGCGGGTCCTCGAGTCCGCGCGCCAGGACGTTCCTGGAGGCGTTCTCGTCCCTGTGGAGGGAGAGGCCGCAGCGCGGGCACTCGTGCCGGCGCACGGAGAGGTCCTTCCGGACCTCCGCGCCGCACACGCTGCACATCTGGCTCGTCCCCCTCGGATCGACGTCCACCACCGCGGCGCCGGCGCTTTCAGCCTTGCACCGCAGGATCTCCAGAAAATTGCCCCACCCGGCGTCGGCGATCGCCCGGCTGTACCGGTGGTTCCCGAGCATCCCGAGGATGTCCAGGTCCTCCACCGCGATGAAGCCGTGGCGACGGATCAGACTCAACGCTGTCTTGTGGTGGTGGTCGCGCCGCCTGTTCGCGACGCTGGCGTGGCGCCTGGCCAGCTCCTTCTTGGCCTTGCTCCGGTTCCTGCCGCCCTTCTTCTTCCGGCTGACGGAGCGCTGGGCGCGCTTGAGCGCCGGGAGCTCCTTCTTGAGGAACCTCGGGTTCGCGACGACATCGCCGTTTGAGGTGGTCGCGAACCTCTCCAGACCGACATCGATGCCGCCCGGCGGGAGTGTGTTCGGCGGGATCACACGGTCGCCGAGATCACAGGACAGGATAACCGACCACTTGCCAACCTCGCGTTTGAGCCTCGCGGTTTTGACGACACCCTCAACTGGGCGGTGGACCTTACAGCGGATCGTCCCGACATGTTGTACGCGAAGCCGGTTGCCGTTCAACCGTATGCCGCTCCCGTACGCGGGGAACTCGATGCTGTTGAAGCGATCGCACGGCTTGAACCGGGGGTAGCCTGGCTTCTGTCCGGACTGGCAGCGACGGTAGAAATCACGGTATGTTTTTTCAAGGCGGCGCATCGTCGCCTGGGCGGAGGAGAAGTTGAGCCTGGCGAACCAGGGGTTTACGGCGCGCTGCGCCTTGAACCACGCGGATTGGTCGCAATAGGAGATGGATATTCCGTCCGCCTCCCAGGAGGACTTTCGCTGCCCCAAGCAGGCATTGTAGAGGCGGCGGTGGGTCTCGAGCATGGCGTCGAGTTCCCGCTCCTGCGTGGCGTTCGTGAAGAGGCGGAACTTGAAGGCGCGGATCATCTCGATCGCATTCTATCGGGCGCTGTCCGACTTCAGCCTACAGGGTTCGGGCCGAGGTCCGCGCCATCGCCCGCGGCGCCGCGGCGTGGCGCCGCGCCCTTCCTCTGGAACGCGGTCAGCGTGTTGCGGCTCCTCCGGACGGCCACCGCCTCCACCAGCGGCCTGGCCCACTCGCCGTCCGCGGCGGCCCCCTTCAGCAGCCGGCTCGCGAGCCGCAGCCTGCTGCTGACGGCGGCCTGCGTTATGCCCAGCTCCCCCGCGACATGCGCCTGCGACCTCCCCGCCAGGAGCATGACGAGGGCCTCGTACTGCGTGCCCGTCAGGCCGGCCTCGGTCAGGCGGGCGCGGTGCGCTTTGAGCGCAGCGAGCCCCTCCGCGAGCTTCGCGAGGGCCTCGTACCTGCGTATGAGCCGCCGCACGGTGTACTGCGCCATCTCGTACGATATGCCGAACCGCCCGGCGACCGACGCGTAGTCGTCCCCGTCCGACACGGCGCCGAGGAAACCGCGCTCGAAGTCGCCGCCGCGGTCGGAGGCCACCGCCGACAGCTCGAGGAGCCGCAGGCCGTACCGCGTCTCGCGGACCGGCTTCACCTTCTTGCCGCGGCCCCCGCGGCCCATGCCCCTGACAACCTCGGCGTCCATCGCCATCGCCTTTGACGGAAACACAATATCAAGCCGCCGAGAAAAACAATATCCAAGGGGCAGCGCGTATAATGCCGCATGGTGGAGTCGCTGCTCAGGGCGATGGGCCTGCTGGAGCCGTGGCAGTGGGAGGCGCTGCTGCGGATGGTCGTCTGCGCGGCGGTCGGCGCCGCCATCGGCATCGAGCGGCAGCTCCACGGCAGGGCCGCCGGCCTGCGCACGCACATCCTGGTCTGCCTCGGCTCCGGGATCGTCATGCTGGCCTCCAACCACTTCGCGCGGATATACGCGGGCCTGGGCGGCGACAGCGTCGTCAGGCTCGACCCGGCCCGCCTGGCGTACGGGGTCATGGCGGGGATCGGGTTCCTCGGCGCCGGCGTCATCATGAAGCACGGGATGAGCGCCCACGGGCTGACGACGGCCGCGTCGCTCTGGTGCACCTCCGCGGTGGGGCTGGCCGCCGGGCTGGGCATGTACGTCGTGGCGGGGGCGGGGGCAGCGATGATGCTCTTCGGCCTGATAGCGCTCCGCGGGGTGGACCGGCTGGTCCCGAGCCACCAGTACTTCAGGCTGAAGGTGTCGCACGGCGGCCTCGCCGAGGACGACGCGGCCGCGCGCGGGGCCGTGGCGGCGGGGGGCGGGCAGGCGCTCTCGACATCGACGAGCTGGACGCGCGGCGGAGGCGCGGTCTCGACCTACATCGTGAGGGTCACCACGAGGGACTGCGACGCTGTCAGGAGGGCCGTGCTCGCCAGCGTCATCGAACGGTGCCCCGGCGCGCGCAGCGTCCGCATCGGGTAAGCGCATGGACGAGCGCGCCACATCGGCCCTGATGGCGAGGCTGGCCGCCGACAACGGCGTGCACTGACCGACGTCCGAGCCGAGCCCGACTTCCGGCGCGAAGCAGAAGCTGCGGTTCACGAAGGTTTCGGGGGTCACGTTGGAGCTGCGGCTGGCCTCGTTCCTCCACGAACTCGGACACATCAAAAACAACGCCGACGACAGCGAACATGAGGAGGGCGACGAGCTGTTCCTGCTGCACGAACGGAGAGCGTGGGAGTACGCCTTCGCCCTCACGGAGGAACTGGGGCTGAGCTTCTCCAACAGAACAAAAAACTGGTGCCGAACTCAGCTCGGGATGCACATCGAGACCGTAGCCCGCCGGAGCACGCCCGTCGAGAGAGCGGAAATGCGGTTGTGGCGGTTTTGCCTATGAAGCGGGCCGCCCGTATGAGAAGGCGGCCCGCCATCCATCCGTCCGTTCAGGCCGGCGCTAGCTGACGACGACGGTCAGCGTGTCCGTGGCCTGCCTGCCGTACTCGTCCGTCACGGTCAGCGTGACCAGCTTGTCCCCGGTCGTCAGCCACTCGATGTCCGGGCTCTGGCTCGCGGCGGAGGTCCCGTTGCGGAACAGGCCGTCCTGCGCCTCCCACCGCCACGCGGTGATGCCGAGCGGCCCGCCGCCGGTCGAGGCGTCGGTGTACGTGTTCGGCGGGTTCCCGAGGCCGTACACCGCGGACCCGCCGAAGGCCGCGACGGGCCACGGCCGAGCGTCCCACAGGGCCTTGAGGGCGTCGATCTTCGCCTGGAAGTCGGCGACCTTGCCGGTCGCGTAGAGCCTCCAGTGCTCCAGGTCGGCGCCGTACATGCCGTACGTCGCCTCGACGAAGTCCTTCCCGGACGTGCCCGCGCTGTCGCCGCCGAGGGAGAGGTTGAACGGGTTGAAGATGCCCAGGGCGCCGTCGCCCTTGCCGGGCGCGGTCAGGTCGCGGTACTTGGGCATGTTCGGGTGCTTCAGGTAGTGCTGCCCGTCCGGATCCACCTCGAGCCACCCCTCCGGGAGGGTGGGCTGGTAGACCTGCGTCCCGTCGAAATCGTCGATGTACTTCCTATCTTGTCCGATGCTCATAAGACCCTCCCGCTTTACCGTGTACGGCCCGACGCCGCGGGCCAGCCAAAAACAACTCAAACGCCGGGCGGATGGCGCCCGGGCCGCACCGGGCCGGGGGGCCGCAAAACAAAACAACCCGACCGTAGAATGTGGCTGGCGCGCCGGCGGGCGGCGCGCCTCCGGAGGGCGTGCGGACATGGGCGACAAGGCGGTGGTAACCGGATGCGCGGGCTTCATCGGATCGCACCTGTGCGAGGCGCTCCTCTCGCGCGGCCGCGAGGTGGTCGGGATCGACAACCTCGACGCGTACTACGCGGAGGCCTGCGGGAGGGGCCCCTGGGAGCGGCAGAAGAGCGACAACCTGGCCCTCCTGACGGGGAGGGACGGATTCAGCTTCGTCGCCTGGGACGTGCGGGGCGCGGGCGCGCCGAAGTACGCCGAGGCCTCCACGGTGTTCCACCTCGCGGCCAAGCCGGGCGTCCGGTTCTCGGTGGGGCGGGGGGAGTCGTACGCCTCCGCCAACGTCCTCGGGACGCAGGCGGTGCTGGACCGGGCCACGCAGGCCGGCGTCGGGCGGTTCGTGGTGGCGAGCAGCTCGTCGGTCTACGGCAACGCGCCGGCCCCGTTCCGGGAGGACGGGCCCGCCCGCCCGATGAGCCCGTACGGCGCCAGCAAGCTGGCCGCCGAGGCCATGTGCGACGCCCACGCGCTGTCGAACCCCGGGCTGTCTGTCGCGTCGCTGAGGCTCTTCTGCGTCTACGGCCCGCGCTGCCGCCCGGACCTGGCGCTGTCCAAGTTCGCCCGCCTGATGCTGGCCGGGGACCCCGTGCCCGTCTACGGCGACATGGACGCCCTCAGCCGGGACTACACGTTCATCGACGACGTCGTCGGCGGGTTCCTCGCGGCGGAGGCCGCGGCCCGCCCGGGGCACCTCGTCTGCAACATCGGCAGCGGCTCGCCGGTCTCCCTCCGCGACGCGATCCGGACCATCGCGGGCGCCCTCGGCGTCCGGCCCGCGATCGACCAGCGCCCCGGCGACCCGGCCGACGCCGCCGCCACCCACGCCGACACGTCGAGGGCCGAGCGGGAGCTCGGGTGGAGGGCCGACACGGGCTACGCCGATGGCGTGGCGCGGTGCGCGGCGTGGCTTGGCTCCCGCCCCCGGCACTGTCCGAAAACCGTTTGACCGGAGGCCGCCGGGCGCGTATGATGGTGCGGGCGCGGAGGCGGTCATGGGCGACATGGGCGGCGGGGGGCGGGACCACGATGGGCGGTGACACGAGGCACCTCACCGCGCTTTGGCGCGAGACCCTCGCCCGGCTGCTCGAGTCGGGGCGCGACGCCGTGGCCGACGCCAGCGGCGGCACGGCGTTCTGGCACCGCGCGGAGGTCGCGGACTCCGGAGGGGGGCTCCACGACGGCTGGGTGCTGATGGAACACCCGCCCGGGGAGGATCCGGGCAGGCCGGGCGAGCTGCTCGTCAGGGTCGGCGCGCAGTGGATGTGCCTCCGCTGCATGTCGGACGGCATGTGGCGCAGGTTCGAGTCGTTCAGGTACAGGCTGGCCGCGCCGTGCCCGCGCGACGGGCACGCCGCCAGGCACCTGCCGGGCAGCCCGGCCCCGCCGCGCCGCGCGCTGCGGCGGGGGCTGGCCGACGCGGTCGCCGCCGTCCTCGAGGCCGAGGGGCGACCCATGGGCGGGGCGGAGATCGCCAAGGCCGTCGTCGCCCAGGGGCTGTGGAGGGACGAGGGGGGCGACGGCAGGAAAGGCAGGAACCTGGAGAGGGCCGCCTGGAACGCGATCGTGCTGGACATCCAGGGGAGGGGCGAGGCGAGCCGCTTCAGGCAGACGTCGCCGGGCAGGTACGAGTTCGTGGGGCGGGGGGCGGGGGCCGGGGCGCCGGCCACCCCGATGGTTACACAGCGGCGGGCGCCGCGCGAGGAAAAAGAGGAGCCGTAAGATGAAGAGAGTCGCATTCACACTGGCCGCGGCGCTGCTGGCGTCGCTGGCCGCGAGCACCGTGTCGGCGCAGATCACCCTCCGCTACGAGGAGAGGAGCGGCCCGACGGAACAGCAACAGCAGCACTGGAAGGTGGCGCACATCGCGGTCGGGACCGTGGTCGAGGCGCCGGAGGGCGGGGTGCCGCTGTTCGGCGGGAGAGCCGCGCAGCCGCTGAAGGACCTCGTGGAAAGGCTGCGGCAGGCGAGGGCCGACCAGGAGGTGAAGGCGGTCATCGTCGACCTCAACGGCGCCGAGATCGGGCTGGGGCAGATGGCCGAGGTGCGCGACGAGATGCGCAAGCTCGCGACCGCCGAGAAGGCGGTGTACGTGACGATGGACTCCCTCGACACGCGCCTGTACGCGCTGGCGTCCGCCGCGACGCACATCAACGTCACGCCGACCGGGGGCGTCGACCTCATCGGCCTGTACTCGCGGCAGCCGTACCTCAAGGGCCTGCTCGACATGCTCGGCGTGCAGGCGGACTTCGTCCACATGGGCGACTACAAGACCGCCGCCGAGCCGCTGACGCGGAGCGAGCCGTCCGGCGAGGCCAAGGTCATGTCCGGCTGGCTGTGGGACAGCCTCTACGAGTCGATCGTCAAGATGATCGCCGAGGGCCGAAAGCTGACGCCCGACCGCGTCCGCGAGATCGTCAACGGCGGGCCGTACACGGCCGAGGAGGCCCTGCGGCTCGGGCTCGTCGACTCCGTGCAGCACCAGCAGGAGTTCCTGGCGGGCCTGCGCCGCGACGGCAGCAGGATCGTCCCCAACTACGGCTCGACGGCGGAGAACCCGTTCGCCGACATGCCCGAGGATCCGTTCGGGATGGCGATGGAGCTGGTGAAGATGCTCAAGGGGCGCAAGCTGGCCGGGCTACCCGCCGCCGACACCATCGCGGTCGTCTACGTCGACGGCGCCATCCAGAGCGGCGAGTCCAAGCCGTCCATCTTCGGCGGCTCCGGCGCGCACAGCACGACCATCTGCAAGGCGCTGGACGGGGCGACCGAGGATCCGAGCGTCAAGGCCATCGTACTCCGCGTGAACTCGCCCGGCGGCTCCGCGCTGGCGTCCGAGGTGATGTGGGACGCCGTCCGCAGGGCCGGGCAGAGGAAGCCCCTCGTCGTCTCCATGGGCAACGTGGCGGCCAGCGGCGGCTACTACGTCTCGGCGGGCGCCGCGGCGATCTACGCCGAGCCGACGACCATCACGGGCTCCATCGGCGTCGTCGGCGGCAAGTTCGTGACCTCCTGCGGGTGGGGGAAGCTGCGCGTCGCGTGGCACGTGGAGAAGCGCGGCGACCACGCGGGCATATACAGCCCGGCGGCGCCCTTCAGCGACGGCGAGCGGGCCAGGGTGACGCAGCAGATGGAGGCCGTCTACGGCACCTTCAAGTCCCACGTCGTGGACGGGCGCGGCAGCAAGCTGACGAAGCCGATCGACGAGCTCGCCGGCGGGCGCGTCTACACCGGCGCGCAGGCGCTCGAGCTCGGGCTCGTCGACCGGATCGGCGGCGTCCAGGACGCGATCAAGGACGTGGCCTCCAAGGCGGGCGTCCGCGACTACCGCGTGATCTCGCTGCCGGCGCCGCCCACGCTCATGGAGATGCTGTCCGGCGGGTCCGGGAGCAGCCTGAGCATCCGGCGGGCCGCGCAGAACGCGCTCGCCGGGGCCGGCGGGATCGACCCCGACGGCCTCCGCGCGGTGCTGAACACCGTCGAGCTCGCCGACGTGCTCGCCGCCGAGCGCGTCGCGGCGATGGACGCGTCGCTCGCGGGGACGAGGTAGGGGCCGCCGGGCTAACCGCCCTTTGAGTACGAAGATGGGCGAGCGACACAATGGGCAAGCGGAACTCATTGAGCAGGTGCCAGAAGGCGGCGCTCCTTCGGATGCTGGAGGGCGAGAAGCTCGTCCGCGACGGCGGACGGTGGCGGCTGGGCGATAGCGGCATCCGGCCAGCGACGGCCTCCGCCCTGTTGGCGGCGGAGGTCGTCCGGGCGTCGCCCGGCGGCTACCTCGTCACCCCAGCCGGCGCCGACGCGGTCGGGCACATCACGCTGGACGCGGCCATACGAGCCGTGGCCACGGACGCGCCGGACGAGTACGCCCGCCTGTACGCGTCTGAGGCCATGCGCGCGGCGGACGAGGGTGGATCGCGGGCTCTGGAGGCGCAGGTGCGGTACATCCTCGCCAACATCCAGCACTGGCGGGGCGGACGGGCGAAGGCCGTCAGGGGCGCGATGAGGAGGTGGCTGGCGAATCGATCCGGGCAGCCCTCCACAACCCCTCGCGCGTGAATCCGGTCACCGCCGCTTCGGCGCGGATCATCGCAGGTTTCCGGACATTCACGGCGAATCAGCTTGACTCCGGCTGCCTAGCGCGATAGGATTGAATGAGGTAACTATGCAGTCAGCCCGAACATCCCGTCGCAGCATGTCCGAGAATACCGGAAACGGTACGCGCGGGAGGCGCGTCTCCGGCTAGCTGCGTCGCTGAAAAACGCAAGAAAGCCCCGGAGACGCGAGTCTCCGGGGCTTTTTTGTTGGGCTGCGCCGCCGTAGCTCAGTCGGGAGAGCGCCTTTCCGGTACGAAGGATGTCGCGGGTTCGACTCCCGCCGGCGGCTGTCTGGTCCGGACCAGCGGGTGCCGCCGTGGTGTAGTGGTAGCTAGTCCGGTTTGTACCCGGAAGGCGGGGGTTCGATTCCCTCCGGCGGCTTTCGGGTCCGCGTAGCTCAGACGGATCAGAGCGCCGGTCTACGAAACCGGAGGCCGGAGGTTCGAGTCCTCCCGCGGACATTCGGCCGGTTGGCCGAAAATGTCGCTGTGGTGTAAATGGTAACACATAGCCTCGCCAGGGCTAAAATGCGGGTTCGAAGCCCCGCCAGCGACTGTGTGGGATTACAGAGGAGGCAGGTTTTAGATGACGGATAGCTCGTTCAAACGCGCTCATGGCGTAGCTGGAAACGCACTGGCCTCCATGCCAGAGTCCGGGGTCCGAACCCCCGTGAGCGCTTTGTCGCCGGCCTGGCTCAACTGGCAGAGCACCGCTCCCGTAAAGCGGAGATTCCGGGTTCGACTCCCGGGGCCGGCTTCCGCGCCCGTGGCGTAGCTGGCAACGTACCGGCTTCCCAAGCCGGAGAGCCGGGTTCAAGCCCCGGCGGGCACTTGATGCGGGGTAGCTCAATTGGCAGAGCGCCTGATTGTTAGCCAGGTGGTTGTGGGTCCGATTCCCACCCCCGCAGGTCGCGTGATATAGCTCAAATGGTAGAGCGTTCATTTCATACGTGAAAGGTTCCCGGTTCGACTCCGGGTGTCACGATTCGCTAGAATGGGGGGATGAACACCAAAGACATCGGCGATCGCAGCGAGGCGTGCATATTGGCCGCCTTCGCCAAAGCTGGCTACGAAATTCTGCTTCCGTTTGGCGACAACAAACGGTACGACATGGTAATCAACCGCAAGAACGGAATAGGTTTTGAGCGGATCCAGTGCAAAACAGGCCGATTGTGCAACGGATCAGTCCTTTTCAACGCCCACAGCTCTTCCTATGGCGCTGGACCAAGACAGACATACGAAGGTCAGATCGAACTGTTTGCCGTGTACTGTCCGACCAACGAAGCGGTTTACATAATTCCCGTAACGGAGGCTAGTAGCAAATTCCAATTAAGTCTAAGAATCGCTCCGCCAAAAAACGCCCAAAGTCTGCGCATACGATGGGCGAAGGACTACCTGCTCTCTAGCGGCGGACCTACCACCACAACCACCGCGCGTCGCGGCAATGGCGTGGCGGCGAGATGTCGTCGCCCCGCGCGAGCTGCTCCCGGACGGCCCGCCTCTCGCGGGCGCGGCGGAGCCGGTTCAGGTCGCGGCGGAACCATGCGGGCGGCGGCGCGGCGCTGAACTTCTGCGGCGCCTCGCTGCGTCCGGTGGCCGAGCAGACCCACACCTCCCACGCCCGATCTGCGGCGCGCCAGAGGATCCTCCAGTCCTCGATGGCCAAGTGGCTGAAGTTCCTCCAGTCGTGTTCGGGATGCTGCTTGAGGAATATGTCCCGCAGCCGGCCGGCGTCGAGCTGGCGGAGGTCGCGCGCCTTCTCCCGGCGCGGATCGCGGTGATGCCTTCCAGTCATGTCAGTCTCCTTCGCGTTAGGGTTGTTACTTAACGCCTAGAGCTGACCACGACTGGCCCTCCTTGTAGGTGAATCGCGTGCATCGTCTTTCCTCAGTGACCCTATATCGCGCCGGCGACCGATCGCCAAGGCTAAACCCGAAAATCCGGCCCGTACATCCCCGTGGCGGCTATGTAGCCGGCCACGGCATCCGGCACGAGGTAGCGGATTGGCAGCCCCGCCCGGACGCGATCCCGCACGAGCGTCGCCGAGACGGCGAAGCCGGGCGAGTCCACCACGTGGCGGAGGATCCCGTCCACCAGCCGCTCCGCGCGCCGGCGGCCGACCGACGCCGACAGCTCCGACCGCAGCCTCCACCAGGCCGGCGCGAAGTCCGGGCGGCGGACGACCGCGATCTGGCAAAGCTCCATCAGGTCGGTGGCCCGGTGCCACGTGTGCAGGTGCGCCACGCTGTCGCCGCCGACGATCCAGAACGGCTCCGCGTGCGGGAACGCCCGGCGGTAGCCCTCGACCGTCTCCACCGTGTAGGTGGACCCGCTCCGCGTCAGGTCGTGGTCCCCGACCTCGAGCAGCCCGTCGCCGCGGATCGCCAGCTCCAGCATCTCCATCCGCGCCGGCGCGGGCGCGAAGCCGACCGCCCCAGGATCCTTGTGCGGCGGCGATGCCGATGGGAGCAGGATCACCCGCTCCAGCCCCAGCGCCTCGCCGGCGAAGCGCGCCGTCACAAGGTGCCCGTGGTGGACCGGGTTGAAGCTGCCGCCATACAGGCCGATCCTCATCGCGAATGGTACGCGTGTCGGCGCGTGCGGTCAAGCGACGGGTGGACAAACTTGCTCAAGCGCCTTCAGCAGCGGGAGCTCCGAAGCCATGAGCTTGCGCGCGGCTTCGCCGAGGGCGAAGAACTGGGCCCTGTCGATCTCCGGGAACTCGCACTCCTTGCCCGACTTCGGGGGCCACTCCATCCGGAAGGTGTTGCTTCGCACGGTCGCGGGATCGATGTCGCCTTGGAACGCCCATGCGTGGACGACCTTTCCGGAGCGGTGCTTGACGGTCCCGAGGCGGACGAACGGGCCTGCCGGATCGCTGCCCGTCTCCTCCCCGAACTCGCGCCGGGCGGCGGAAAGCTCGTCCTCGCCGGCGCCGACCTCGCCCCGGGGGAAGGTCCACGCCCCGTCGTCCTTGTTCCTCCAGAACGGGCCGCCGGGGTGGACCAGAAGCACTTGGGGGAAGCTCACCACCGCCCTCGCTTCCGGCGTCGCTGGACTCGCCGCGACTATCCGGTACATCATCAGTCCCGCGCTGACCTTGGCCATGCGCCTGATTATAGGCGGCGGCGTCGTTTTGACAAGGTCCGGAAGCTCGTTCCCCGTGCCGGGAAAATTAAAGGGCTTCGACGTCGATTTTGCGGGGCGGAGCGTGTATAATAGGATGTCAGCCCGATGGGGGTAGATGAAACGAAGAGGACCTTGGAGGAGGCAAGAAAGACCATGTTCAAGAAAAGCAAAGGGTTTCTGTTGGGCGTCATCTTCACGATTCTGGCGATGGCCGGCGCCGCGCAGCTCGGCTGGGTGAAGATCGACATCACCATCACGGAGAAGGGCGCCGCCATGATCCAGAGCGGCAAGGCCGCCCTGAACACCGCCCAGACCGAGGCGGCGGGGTTCCTCAGCGGCAAGAGCGAGTAACCGGAACGACACCGGGGAACTAGCACCGAACCCGCCCGGCACGGCTCGCGCCGCGACCGGGCGGCGCTGTTTGGATCCGTAGCTCAATTGGTCAGAGCAGCGGACTCATAATCCGCCGGTTCAGGGTTCGAGTCCCTGCGGGTCCAGTCGGGTTCGGTCAGTCCGCGCCCTCCGGCGGAGGCGGGCCGAGGGCCTCGATCCACTGCTCTATCATCGGCGCTAGCAGCACGCAGCACAGCGATGTGGTGCGCGCGAGGAAGCCGTCCACCTGCGCGACGACCTCCTCGCTGGGCGCTCCGGCGAGGGCCTCCGCCCGGACGACCGCGGCGGCCTCGCTGAGCAGTTCCGCGGCGCGGCTGTCCAGCCTCCGCCTGATCTCGTCCCGCGGGCGGCCCTGCCCGCCGAGTTCCTTGCAGAGGCACTCTATGTCGAAGCAGGCGTAGTTGTACATCGTCCTCATGCCCTGCCTGATCGACAGCATGTCCACGCCCCCAGCGGCGCGGCCAAAGACAGTAACGAGATTCGCGTGACGCGATATGATGCGGCGGGACGGCTACTTATAGCGGCGGCGCGATCAGCCAGCGGAGCGCCTCCCTCGTGAGCAGCTTGGGGGCGGGGCCGAGTTCGACGCCCGGCGGGGCGGCCCCGGGCAGGAAACCGGGAAAAGGGAACACGCGGCAGGCCTTGTGCGGGGCGAATCTGGTGCCCTTCGGCGCCACGGGTGTGCTGGCGACGTCGGCGTTGGTGAGGTAGTGGAACGGGAGCATGAACCTGGGCAGCTTCCGGATGGTGACGCCATCCCACTCCAGCGACGGGTCGCGCAGCGACACCATGACAGTGCAGAGGAACACGAGCCGCTGGTGCGGCTTGTACTCGTCGTCCTTCACCCGGCACACCCACTTGTCGCGGGGGCCGCAGCCCGTGGCCTTCACCTCCGCCCCGAGCCGGATGCCGTACCATCCCGGCGCGTGGCCCGGCACGATCCGCCTCCATTCGCCGGACCCGAGCGCCAAGTCCCACGACGGGGAGCCGCCTTGATCGACCGACCTGTCGAACCTGTCGTTGAAGAGCGGCGCGGACTGCCAGCGCCCGCTGGCACCGAGCGCATCCAGCATCCCGCGGGCCATCAGCTCGACGCCAGCGCCCAGCACCTGCTCGCCGCGCCCTGGCCAGTGGTTGGCCTTCTCGCGCGGGCCGTGCCACGCCTGCCGCGCAGCGTCGGCCTTGAGCGCCTCCCGCCACACGGCCCCGGGGATGGGGACGAGGCGCATCTCCTCGCCGGCGAACCTGCGCTTCACCAACCTGTACATGCCGGATTCCCCCTTCACGCGCGGCGGCGCCAAGAGGCGGCGTAGGACTGGTGATGGATCAGGAACGCCTGCTCGAGGCCGGCTTCATCGTCGCGGACGCCGGGGAACATGATGTCCGAGCCGCCGCGCCGTTTCGCGTGCGCGAAGCCCAGCAAGTGGCCGATCTCGTGGCTGACGGTGTTCGCGATGGCCTGGGCCGCCTCCTCCTCGGACGGGGCGTGCAGGAGCCCCACCAGGCTCTCCGCGAAGACGACCGCCCTCTCGTCGGACCTCCCGTCGCCGGCGTCCACGGCGTCCGCGAGGCCGAGCAGCGCGCCGCCCTGCGCCCGCCCGCCGACGACGACCACGTTGTCCAGCGGGTGCTCCGGGAGTCCGCCCTCGCGGATGCTGACGCGGGGCCACCTGGCGAAGTCGCGGCGCACCGCCCCCAGGACGAGCGCCCGCACCCGCCCGGCGTCCGCGCCGGGCGCGCGGAGCGGCGGCACCTGGAGGGTCGCGCGGGTCCCGAGCGGGGGCATCGTCGGCATCTCGACCGCGCCGCCCGAGAAGCACAGGTAGTACGCGCCGTCCGGCTCCGTCGCCGCGCCGGCGAAGAACGCGGCGGCGGCGTTCAGGGAGGCGGCGGCGGCCAGCGCGACGCACGGCAGGAGCGACCTCATGAACCCATTATAGCCCCCGCCGGACGCTAGAATCCGGCGAAGGAGGCCGTGATGCACACTTTCAGCGACGACCGCGGGCGGTCGGCCATGTCGATCTTCGACGGCGTCGCGGCGCTCGGCGGCGCGCAGCTCAACGCCTCGGCGATGTACGCCGGGGCCGTCAAGGCCTGGCACCGGCACTTCCGGCAGGACGACCACTGGTGCGTGCTGTCCGGCAACCTGAAGATAGGGCTCTTCAACACTGAGGCGGGGCCGCTGGCCGCGCGCCTCAGCGTCGCGACCGACGCGCCGGGCGGCGAGACGCTCCGGACCGTGGACGTGGCGCCGGGGCGCGGGGAGGCGGTGTACCTCGGGGAGCACCGCGCCGGCGTGCTGCACATCCCGGCGCGCATGTGGCACGGCGGCGTGGCGGTCGGCGGCCGCGACGCCCTGCTGCTCTACTGCGTCACGCGGAGGTACGACCCGGCGAACCCGGACGAGGAGCGGAGGGCGTGGGACGCGTTCGCGTTCGACTGGGGGGTCGGGTTCAAGTAGCGCCTCCCCGTGATATAGTCTATATTGCTCTTACGGTCTTCAATGGGATGCGCGCGGTATGTCCTGGCTGAACAAATCATGCTTGGTCCTGGACAGGTCCTGGCGGGCCATCAACGTGGTCCCCGTCCACAGGGCGATCTGCATGGTGTTCGCGAGGGGCCACATCGTCGTGGACGCCAGCTACGCGACATACGGCTTCGAGGAATGGGTGGACCGGGGCGTCGTGGACGGGCGCCCGGTGGTCGCGACCATCGCGACCTTCGACGCGCCGCAGATCATCGTCACGAGCGCGGTGCAGAGGTGGTTCAGGACGAAGGTCAACCTCAGCAAGGCCACGGTGTGCAAGCGCGACGACTACAGGTGCCAGTACTGCGGGAGGCAGTTTCCGGAGTCAAAGCTGTCCCTCGACCACGTGGTGCCGAAGTCCCAGGGCGGGAGGCTGGCCTGGGAGAACCTCGTCGCCGCGTGCTTCCGGTGCAACGTCGCGAAGGGCGGGCGGACGCCCAGGCAGGCCGGCATGTCGCTGCTCCGCGAGCCGCAGGAGCCGCGGTGGTCGCCCCTCTTCGCCAAGCGGGTGCGGGACGTGCCGCCGGACTGGGAGAAGTTCATCCGCTGACTGGCGGGCGGGCGTATAGTCGCCCGGGGAGACCGCGATGAAGATAGCGAGGGACCACCAGCGGTTCCGCGAGATAGTCAAGGGCAAGGTCCGCCAGGACCTGAAGAGGTACATCTCGAGCGGCGAGATGATCGGGCAGCAGGGGAGGCGGCTGGTGTCCATCCCCGTCAAGTCCATCGACATCCCGCAGTTCCGGTACGGCGACAACAGCGGCGGCGTGGGGGACGGCCAGGCCAAGCCGGGGGACAAGGGGGAGCCGGGCGACGGGATGGGCCCCGGCGGCACCGAGGTCGGCCGCCACATCATAGAGGTGGACCTCACGATCGAGGAGCTGGCCGACATCCTCGGGGAGGAGCTCAAGCTCCCGCGGATAAGGCCCAGGGGGAAGAAGAACATCACGGACGACAAGTGCAGGTACTCCGGGCTCCGGCCGGCGGGGCCGGAGTCGCTCAGGCACTTCAAGCGCACGTACCGCAAGGCGATGAGGAGGATGCTCATCGAGGGGACATACGACCCGCACGGGCCGAGGGTCGTGATCGAGCGCCCCGACAAGCTCTACCGTAGCTGGAAGACGGTCAGGAACCCGCAGTCCAACGCCGTCGTCATCTACATGATGGACGTGTCCGGCTCGATGGGCCCCGAGCAGAAGGAGGTCGTGAGGACCGAGGCGTTCTGGATCGACGCCTGGCTGCAACGCAACTACGACGGGATCGAGAGCCGCTACATCGTGCACGACGTGCGCGCCGCCGAGGTCGACAGGGAGACGTTCTACAGCCTGCGGGAGGACGGCGGCACCAAAATCAGCAGCGCGTTCCGGCTGGCCAAGGAGCTGACGGAGACGAAGTTCAACCCGCAGGACTGGAACATCTACCTGTTCTACTTCTCGGACGGCGACAACTCCGGGGGCGGCGACAGCGAGGAGTGCTGCGCGCTGATACGCGACTACTTCCTCCCGATCGTAAACATGGTCGCCTACAGCCAGGTAAAGTCGTCGTACGGCAACGGGGACTTCCTCGCGGCATTCGAGAGGGCGTTCGGCGGGGAGGAGAAGTGCGTCGCCGCGAAGCTGGAGACCACGGAGGACGTCCTCGACACCATCAAGACGCTGTTCGGCAAGGGCCTGTAGCCCGAAATGGGCGACCGCGCTAGCCCTTCGGACGGCGGCGACAGCGCGAGCAACTTCAAGATAACTCCTTCAGAGCATGGGACAGCGCGCCGACTTCACTCTCCGCCCATTGTTGCGCTTCGCGCCGCGTGTTGAACCCTTCCATGCTGACAATCGCATTGTCGCTGATGCGGATACGTCCTTCGTAGTCATTGCCCTCTCCGGACGGCCACTCTATCGCCTCCAGTTCGATTGGGCAGTCTTGAGTGGAGAGCTTCAGGGTTTCCCCCGCGTGCGCAACTTGGGAACCGGCGCCGCCGTACCAACACCAGTTGCCTTCATCAAACAACAGTTTATCCCACTTCCAGTTCCAACGGATTCCCTCCGCTCGCCGGCCGAGACGGTTGGCGTCCGTCAATTTCCGGCTGGGTTTCTTGGGTCGTTTCACCTCCGTCTCCGTCTCGGCGCGGCCGGCCGTCGCGGGAATATGGACTCGCCGAGCTTGTTCAGCAGGTCGGACAGCCCGAAGTGGAGGTCGAGGGACGCCGCCTCGTCCAGGGACACCCAGCGGGCGTCCTGCGCCTCCCAGTTGAACGCGTCGGGCAGCCAGCCCGCGTCGAGGCACTCGAGGATGAACGTGGTGTACTGGAACGTGCCGGGCGGCGGCGCCCTCCACACGTACTGCCGGACGGGCCTGTACTTCGGGATCGACCCTACCTCCTCCCGCGTCTCGCGGACGGCCGACGCGAAGTCGTTCGTCTCGCCCCTCGGCACGGCGCCCCCGGTCGTGCCCCAGGTGTCCGGCTCCTCCACGCTCGACGACCGGTGCACGGCCAGCAACTGCCCGCCCTCCTCCGGGTGGTCGCGCACGAAGAGGAGGCCGCTCCCCCGCGAGCCCCAGAACTCGTGTCCGCTCTGGTCCGGCACGAAGCCCTCGTCGACGAAGTCGGCCGGATCGACGTCGCTCTCCTCGCTCCAGCCGGCCGGGTCGTTCACCGTCTCCGCGGCGCGTCGCAGGGCTCGCGCCATCCCGTTTGGTTCGTTCCTCATGCGGCACCCCTCTGTTTCCGCCGCTGCGGCGATCGCCTTTCCCGCGGCCGCGCTTGAAGCCATGGCCTTCCTGATCGCCTTGACGGCCCTCGTCCTGTCGCGGGGCAGCTCGTACCGGAAGTACGCCTCCTCGCGTTCCAAATCCTCCGCCGTCACTTCCTCGCCGCGCCTGAGCTTGGAGTAGACGTGCCCGGACATGACCGAGTTCCGCTCGTCCAGCCCTCCGAGGTACCGCGCCACCTCGTCCTCGGACATGGCGGCGGCCTCGTCGATCTGCTCGAGTTCCTGGGCGAGTTCCTTGTGTCGGCGCACGCGGCGGCGAACTTGTTTCTCGATCTCCGCGACAAGCTCGTCTTCCGGCTCGAACTGGGCCGGGATGATGTCCACCTGATCGATCTCCCTCGCGGCCCCGGCGGGCGGGGTGTCCCCGGCGGCCTCCAGGAGGGCGTTCGGCAGCCACACTGCGGCGATCCTGTCCGCCGGCACATTGCCGGTGAGGGCCTGCGTGGCGCCGGGCAACCTGTCCGCGTCCACGCCGGCCGCGCCGCGCGAATCGATGGTCACGAAGTCGCCGTACCTCCCTGGCGGCAGCGCCCCGCGGGCTTCGGCGAGGGTCATCTTCCCGGACTCGGCGATGAGCTGCCAAGCGGACGGGTGCTTCGGCGCGTCGTAGTAGCCCTCGGACACGAGCTGCCCGCCGAGCCAGTGCTCCAGCTCGCGGTCGAAGGCGTCCGGCAGGCGGCGGTCCGTCCGGCTGCGGACGGCGGCCGCCATGTCGTACGCGGCCCCGGAGACGCCGCCGAAGGCCTCGTCGGTCTGCTCCGGCGTCATGTCGTTCACATCGAGCTGCGAGCGGCTGGAGTCCGCCTCCACCTCGAATATGGCCCCCCAACGGCTCCGGGGCATGCCGCTCGCCCACTTAGCCGCGAAACGCGCGTAGAAGCACGCCCTGCCCCAGTCCGTCGTGTAGTACACGGCCCCGCCGCGTGCGGAAAATCCGCTGCGGATGACGCTCTCGGCCTCCTCGGCCCCCACCGCGCGGAACGCCGACACGGTCTCCCCGAGGTGCTCGCCGAGGGCGCGGGCGGCGCGCGAGATGGCGGACGCGAGCGGGGCGATGTCGTCCGGGTCCGGATACCACGGCACCCACTCCAGCGGCACGTCGCTGTCCAGGACGAAGTTCCCGGACCCGTGCGCGAAGTCGGGGTCGGGCCTGAGCTTCTTCTCGGCCTTCCTCGGCAGCATCACCTTGAGCACGACCGCCATTCCGCCCGGCAGCCCGGCCGCGTCGCAGGTCATCTCGGCGAACCCCCGGGCGGCGGCCGCCGTGTCGGCCATGAAGACCGGGGCACGCAGGCGGCCGTCCCGCTCGATCGAGCGGAGCGCCTCGGCCGTGGTGCCGTGGTAGTAGCGCGCCGCGGCAGAGGCCTGCCGGGCGGCCGTCCACTCCTCCATCCACCCGTCGGTCTCCTCGTCCACGGCCAGCAGCGCCCGCCTGTTCTTCTCGGACAGCTCGGACGGCACGTACCTTTGGTCGCCCGACCTCGCGGCGGCCGTGGGGTCCCCGCCGAACTGGTCGGCGGTCAGGTCGTATATCACGCCGTCGGCCTCCACCCAGAGGTGCGGGAGCAGGCAACCGTCGCTGTCCCGGTAGCCGCCGCCGCTGCGGGCCTCCTCCTCGGTCGCCAGCCCGTCGCGGACGAGGTCCCTGTGGCCCTCCGGCTGGCCGCCGCGCACCGCGGCGCCGGGGATGGCTTTGGACAGGAACGACGCGGTCGCGACGCAGTTCTGCCCCGGCTCCGGACGCCCCCTCTCGGCCCACTTGCGCTCGAGGAAGGCCCGCATCGCGTGCAGGTCCGGGGCGGAGGGCGCGGGCGGCGGCGGCAAACTAGCGTCGGGCTGCGGCTCCGCAATGTCCGCCGGAGCGTCCAAAAACTCGCCGTAGACATCGAGCAGCGGCGTCCACCCGCCGCCGGCGCGGATTTGCAGGTTCTCCGGCTCGATCGGCCCTCGGGCCGTGAAGTCCTTGTCCGGCTCCGCCGGCCAGGCGTCCTCTGGCTCCAGCGGCCCGACGGCGGACGCGGGTATCCTGAAGACCACGATGCGGCTACGGTCCTCGTCTCGCGGCGCCTTCAGCTTGGCCCAAAATACGGCCCTGCCGGGCGTCGTCGTCACGGACACGCCCTCCCTGTCCCCGCGGGCCAACAGACCCCACTGCGCGATGTCCAGCACGTCGTCCGGCGCCGAGCCGTGGTAGTACCACCCGCGGGCAGCGGCCTTCTGGAGCGGCGGTCCGGCGACGGTGCGCCTGCCCCAGCCGGTGCCGGACGCCAGCCCGTCGGCGGCGGCGGCCGGATACCCCGGCGGCAGCAGGAGCGTGCCCTCCAGGGTGCCGCCGGACTTGCCCTCGGCGGTCCGCTGCATGGCGAGGACGTTGCCGACGCTGGCGTCGTCGCGACCGGGCGGCCTGACCTTCGACCTGACCCAGCCGGAGCCGGACCCCTCCAGCAGCCCGTACAGCTTCAGGTATTCCCGCATCTCCCCCAAGGCCGCCGGGTCGCCGCGGAACTCCACCGCCGCGCGGAGGCTGCCGAACCCGTGCGGGTAGTCGGCCAGCACCTCGGGCGGCACGGGCTTGCCTTCGCGGACCGCCTCTTCGACGAACCTCCGGTGAGTCGCCTTGGCGGCCCCCTCGCCGGCGGCGGTGAAGCCGCCCGCGCACTGGCGGTGCGGGAACTCCTCCAGGTACGCCTCGTAGAGCGCGGAGCCGATGCCCCTGCCCTGCTGCTCCGTGGCCACGAACATCTCCGTCGCGCCGAACGAGTCGCCGGCGTACCCCACCACCCTGCCGTCCACGAGCGCGAACACGGTCTCCTCCGGCCTCTCGCCGGCCGACTCGTACCTGTACGAGCCGTCGGGCTGCCTCGTGTGGCGGCCCCACGGCACCTTCTTCTCCGACCTCTTCAGCTCCAGCGCGCCGCCGTCGCGGAGGGCGACCGACCCGATGTCCGACTTCGGCTCGCCGTCCATGTGCGCGAAGTATTCGGCGCCCATCGGCTTGTAGTCCGGGAGGCACTTCCTGCCGGAGTCCCTGTTCAGGGCCTCGATGAAGCCCGCCTGCGTCATCTGCCACGGCTCCGGCCCGACCGCGGCGGCGGCCCGGGCGAGGGCGGACGCGGCGCGCGCGGCCGCGTCCGGCGCCAGCTCCGGGTAGTCGGCCAGCACCTCCGGCGGGACGGGCTTCCCGGCGGCGAGGGCCTCCTCGACGAGCTCGCGGTGATCCTTCTCCGGAAGCGACAGGGCGTGCTCGGACATGGCGGCCGCGCCCCGCTCGTGCGGCAGGGCCTCGTACGCGTCCCAGTCGAAGCCCGCCATGCTCGTCTTCGGCGACTCGCGGCCCTTGGCCTCCCGCATCGCGTGGGCGCCCTCCTCCAGCAGCGCGCGGACGAGGCCGTTGAGCGTGCCGCTCGGGAGGAAGATCGTCGGCCTGCCGCGGAACGCGCCGAAGGCCCCCTTGAACTCGTGGCCCTCCGGCACTTTGACGCGCCTCCCGCCCTCGACCGGCCCGTTGAGGACCATGACGGGGGTGTCCAGCACGGGCGCGTAGAGCGCCCGCAGGTTCTCGCCGCGGAGGTAGTCGCCGAGCGTGCCGACCGCCTCGCCCTCCCTGCCGTTTTTGATCCGGTCCATCGCCCGCACGTCGAACTTGGGGTGCATGAACTCCCGGCGGGTCATCTGCCAGAGCTCCTTGCCCGCGGACGCGCGGCGGGGGGCCGCCCTCGCCAGGCCCGGTATCTCCTCGCGGAACTCGGCCTCCCAGTCCGCGGCGAGCAGAGGGGACACGTCCACGGTCGGGATCGTGTCGCGCCCCTCGTACTCGTACGCCATGACCCTGTGCCCGCCGTCGAAGAAGCGGTCGCCGTCCACCAGGATGGGGTCGAGGTCGGCCAGTTCGCCCATGTCCAGCACGCCCATGAGGCCGGACACGGCCGCGTCGGACGCACTGTACGCGCCGCGCGTCGCCCGGACTTGGTCGGCGAGTCCGGCCACCGGGAGCCGCGCGACCGCCAGGCGGGTGTTCATTTCCGTAAGCACCTCCAGCAGCACCTCGACGCCGATGTCCGTGTCGGCGAAGAAGGCGTCGTGCAGGTTCTCCGCGATGTCGGCTCGCACGGCGTTCGGAAGCTCCGTGAACGGCACTTTGGTCGACGGCGCGGACGCCGCCTTCTGGCGGGCGACCGGGATCTCGGTGGCCATCTCGATGAAGTTGGAGCCGTCCGGCTTCAGCCTCGGGTTGACCTCCCTCTTGTCGAACACCCACGCCCGGACGACCCGCATGCGCCCCGGGAAGGAGTGGTGCGGGGACCGCCGCACCAGCTCGTCCGCCAGCGGATCGCCGGCTGGCTGGAGCAGCAGCCAGCGGTTCACCGCCTTGCCGAGCATGGACTGCGTGGCCATCTCGTAGAGCTTCAATGTGGACTTCCGGTCCAACTGGGACACGACCAGCGGCGGAAGCCGGTCCCGCAGCCTGTCGCACAGCCGGACCTTCCATTCCGGCGGCTCGGCGAAGATGGCGCTGGGGTCACTCTTGGACTGCCGTCGCCGCCAGCCCTCGCCTTCCGCTAGCACCTCGCCGACCCAGTCCTCGTCGGGGAGGGGCCGACCATCCCCCTCCGGCTCCAGCAGGGCGACCCCGCCGTCCCCATCGAACCTCGGGGAGCCGGCGGGGAGCTCCTGCCCGACCATGGCGGCGTTGATGGCGTACATCAGCGCGTAGCCGAGTTCCTTCGTGGCGTAGGTGCGGCCCGGCATCGGCGTCTGGTAGCCCCCGCTCGGCCCGCCCTCCGGCACCCCGGGGTTGACGTAGCCCTCGGCCGCCATCTCCCGGATGTTCTCGCCGGACGACCCGTGCCAGTGTTGGGTTCCGGACGCGGCCTTGCCGACGCCGGCCTCGTCGACCATCCCCTGCGCGAGTATCGGCGCCAAAACCCTCTGCCGGGCGATCTCGCCGGCCTGCTCGAGATTGGCGTCGGGCCTGGGGTCGTCCTTCTCGTCGGTCACGCGCACGTCCCGCAGCGCCCGCGCGGCCTCCGCTGCCATGCCGCCGACGGCGGGCGACGGGTCGTCGCCCTCCCACGAGGCGCGCATCGGGCCGACCTCGATCACCCAGGTGTCCCTGTGCTCCGGGTGGGAATACGCGGCAGCCGCGGCGTCCTCGGGCATCTCCTTGCTGAAGAAGAGCCACACCTCGGCGTACAGCTCAAAGCGGCGGCGGTCGCCATCGATCCGCAGCGACCCCTCGACCTTGCCGTCGCCCGTGTTCTTCCAGAAGCGGACGGATCCGTCCCCGGCGTCCTCGACATGGATGTCCGGGAGCCGGAGCCTGGTCATCGCCCGCAGGGCGCGGTCCAGCTCGTCCGTGGCGTCCGGCGCGCCCCCCGGCCCCAGCTCCGCGTCCTCCAGCGCCCTCTTGATCGTCTTCGCGTGCCCCTCCGCCAGGTAGCCGGCGGGCGCGTCCTCCCACTCGTTCGGCATCCTCCCGCGGGAGGTGACCCTGCGCTTCCTCCCCGCCGGGTCGTGGTAGGACAGCGTCACCTCCACCTCGAAGCCGCCCTTGGCAGGCATCACGCTGAGGGCGACCGGCTTGCCGCCGACGGCGCCGGAGGCCGTTATGCCGCCCTCGGCGTGGGAGCCGGACACCCTCCAGCCGCCGTCGAGCACGCCGTCCGCGACGGCCTTCAGGACGGCGTGGAACACGGACTTCCTGTCCTCGCGGTTCTCGACGATGTCCACCACGTCTATCAGCGAGAGGTCGAGCACGACGATCTGCGACGGCTCGTTGGCGTTCACGGAGCCGGTGCCGGGGTCGTAGACCGCCTTGACCCCCATCCGCCCGAATATCCGGTTCCACTCCATCTTGTTGGCGTCTGACTCGAACGGCTTGACCTTCGCCTCCACGGCGTCCCACAGCCTCTTCCCGGCCCGACCGCCCTTCGCCCTGTTGAGCCCCTTGCCCTCCGTCCGGGCCTCGTACTCCTCCAGCACGCCGCCCTTCTCGGCCAGCCGCCTGGCCCTGTCCGGCCGGAGCGTGGCGAGGTTCAGCCATCCGCTGCGGCGGATCCGGGCGACCGTGATGTACGGCAGGCTGATGTACGTCGTGCCCCACCCGCCCTCCTCCGCGAGCCAGTCGATGGGGTAGAAGTACACGCCGTACGGGTCGTGGTGCTCGGTGGACGGGCGGATGCCGACCTTCGGGATGTCCGAGAACCGGGCGAAGAGCCCGCGCCCCCTGTATTTGGCGACGACCTCCTTCACGCCGCGGTAGACGTCCTCGACGGCCGCCTTGCGGACGGCATCGGCGGCGGAGGCGAGCAGCCCAGCCGCGCGGGCGGCGGTCTTGGTCGCCGGCAGCGGCCGGCGGCCGAAGTAGGCGACCTCGCCGACCCCGCCGTCGTCGCGCACCGTTATGATCGAGTCGTAGCCGTGCCGCCGCAGGAGGGACATGAGGGCCGCGCCGGATTTCCCCGTCGCCTCGGCGAGCGCGTCCCCCCAGGCGTAGGCCCCGCCCCGCCAGCCCCACAGCACCAGCGGCTTGGACAGCGTGGGCTTGGCGAAGACGTAGTTGGGCGGCGGGTTGTCCTCCCCCGCCCACTCCTCGGGCGCGGACAGGGTCAGGTATACGGCCTTCGGGTGGCCCGACCACGCCTGGCCCGGTCGCGGCTGCACCCAGCGCTCGGGATCGATTCCGGAGTCCAGGATCGAGCGGACCTTCTCCGCGGCGTCGCCCCCCGCCGAGCCGACCGCGTTGTGGACCAGCGTGCCGGACATGACGGCCGAGACGGCGGCGGACGCGGTCTCCGGCGGCGGCGTGGCCCCAGCGTCCCGGAGCCTCGCCAGAAACGCCGACTCACCCCTTAGGCGCGAGGCGAGCACCTTCCGCACCATGTGGTACGGCTGCTCATCGGTCGGGTCGGTCTTGCGGACCCCCGTCTCCTCGTACCCGATCGCCCTCCAGAAGCCGGCGGACCCGTGCAGCGCCTTGCCCTCGATTCTGGTGATGCCGGCGGCCAGCGCGATCTCCTCCACCTTCTCCACGAACCTCGGCCCCGCCCCGGCGCCCCTCTCCGGGACCTCGAACATCGTGAGCCACAGCCTGCCGCCGGACGGGCGGACCCTGGAGGTGAACAGCTTTGACATCGTGGCCTCCGGGGCCCTTCCGAGGTATATCCACTTGCCGTTGCTGGACGAGCTGACGGCCAGCTCCCCGGACATTCCCGCCGCCTCGACGGCGGCCTCCAGCCTCTCCCGCAGCGCGGACTTGCGCGCGGACCGCGCGCCGGGGCGCGGCGGGAGCAGCCTCATGTACGGGTTGCCCGCGCTGTCCACGCCCACGGCCTCGAAGCCGAGCTTCTCGTAGAAGCCCGCCGGATCGTCGTCGCTCGCGGCGTGGGCGTAGAGCGCCTCCGCGCCGTGCGCGAACGCCCACTTCGCCGCCTCCTCCGCCAGGCGGCGACCCAAGCCAGCCCCGCGCATCCCCTCCGGGATCTTCAGGTCGTTGAGCACCGCCACGGTGCCGCCCTCCTCTATCGGCTCGTTCGGGCTGAAGTAGTCGTACTCCGTCCCGCCCTGGAAGTCCGCTGCGGCGCCCATGTGCACGTCGGCGATCGCGCCGTCCAGTGGCTCCCCGCCGGAGTCGACGAGGGACACGGTGACGCCGCCGAAGCGGTTCCCGACCAGCTTTGTGCTATACGCCGCGGCGGCGATCCTCCGTCCCGCGTCCGCCAAGGCGGCGGGCGCCGCCCTGCGCTCATGGGCGTCCGCGGCGTCGCCCGTGGGCATCCACCCCGTCCACGTCAGCCCGCCGTCGAAGCTCAACTTGGCCACCGTCGTGCTGAGCAGCGAGTCGTCGAGCACGGCTACGTCAGCGCCGCCGCCTTGGCCCGCGTAGTTGTCCGGGATGGCGACGGCGTCGAACCGCCCGCGCGCCAAGTCGTATATCTCCCGGAAGTCAAACAACCCGCCCAGATCGATGAAGTCGGAGTCGTCCACTCCCACCTCCGGCTCGTCGCGCCCCCGCCCGGTGAGGTCCAGCCACCCCTTGCCGGCCCACGTATCGTTGTCGATCGACAGCACCCGCTCCGGCCGCACGTGCGCGCGCACCCGGAAGACGACGCGCGTGTCCTCCGGATCCGGATCCCGCCAGCCGGCGAACCACTCGGCGTCGGACTCGGTGTCGGCCAGCCACACGGCCCCCCACTCGCCGCCCGCGCCCGACAGCCCCGTGAACGCCTCCTCGCCGTCCAGCCAAACCGTGCCGTGGTAGAGCGTCTTCGGCAGGCGGTAGCGGCGGCTCGCCCCCGCCGCGACGCGCGCGCCGGCGGACCGCAGCGACGCGGCGGCGGCCATGTCGCCCCCCTTGGCGGCGGCGGCGATGGGGTCCGTCCCGATCCTGTCCAGCAGCTTCTTGACCTTCCCCCGGTCCGACCAGCTCGGGTCGAGGCGCTCCTCGTGGGCGACGGCCTTTCGGTCGCCCTCGGTCCGCTCCAGCCACTCCGCGTACTCCCCCGCCAGGGCCGAGAACTCGTCCGGGCCGAGGGTCAGCAGCAGCGGCGCGCTGTCCTCGTTGTAGCCGTTCCTGAATATCTTCGCCCAGGCGAACAGGGCGGCGGGTATCCGGCCGCGGTAGCCTACGAGCCCCGCCCGGTTCGGCCGGAACCCGCCGCGCTCGGCGTCGAAGTCGGCCTCCATGCGCGACGGGTCGAGGTCGGACTCCCTGACGGCGACCACGACGGCGTACGGGTGCTCCTCCCGGGACTTGCCGCAGGCGTGGCCCTTCGCGCCGGCCTCGTCCGTGGTCAGGTACACCAGCGACCGGTCGTACTCGACGTTCCTCGGCCAGTTGCTCTCGCCAGCCGACTCCCCGGGGCGGAGCCCGAACCTGGCCACGCCGGCCACCCTCTCCGGCGTGGCCGTGAACCCGTGGAACCACATGCCGGGCGGCGGACCGCCCTCCGCCTCGGCACCGAGGTGCCGGAGGAGCTTCCTCAGCTCCGGGTGGTCCGCGTGGATGGGCAGCCCGCCCACCGTCTTGGCCCGCACCTCCCCGCCGCTGACGCTGCCGTAGATGGTGTCGGACGCGAACTGCCTGAACCTGGTCAGGTCCTCGTCGGACGGCGGGCCGAACATCTCGGACGGCTCGAACAGGTCGCGGACGCTCCACTTGCTGTCCACCGGGAACTTCTGGTCGAAGGGCGGCTTGTCCGTCCCGAACTCGCCCCTGACGGACTCCACGAGCCGCCTCTCGTCGTCCCCGCCGATGTCGTCGGACCAGAGCCAGAGCTTCCCGCGCCGGAGGATGAACCGCCTGAAGCCGCCCGGGTCGCCCGCCTCGAACACCGTCCTCAGGGCGACCTTGAGCGCCGCCGACCTCCCGACCGGATCGGCCAGCCGCTCAGCCAGCTCCAGGTACGCCTCGGCGTCGGCGGCGGAGAAGCCGGGTATGTCGCGCTCCGCCCAGCGCAGCTCCTCCGCCAGCCTCTCCGCGCGGCCGTGCTGCCTGCCCCAGATCCAGTCGTCTATCGCGCGCTCGGCCTCGGACTCGCTGACGCCCATGCCGCCCAGCGCCGTGGCCCACGCGGTGTACGCGGCCTCGTCCCTCCCGTACCACCTCTCGCTTATGTCCGAGAACCTAGCCGTCGGCGGCGCGGCCGCCGCCTCCTCGCGGACGGGTTCCGGCAGGGCGTCGAGGGCGGCCTTGGCCGTCCCCGAAGGCTCGATCTGGCTCCGCAGCCTCGCGATGTTCCGCAGGGTCCCGGCCGCGCCCCGCAGGCCGGAGGTCCTCAGGGCGGCGGCCACGCGGGCGACGGCGTCCATGTCGTCCGCGTTGCGCAGCTCGGCCGCCGCCTGGCGCACGTCGATCCCGGCCCTCTCCAGCAGGGCGCGGTGCCGCGAGAGCAGCCCCAGCAGGGCGTTCACCGCCGCCTCGACCTCCGGCTCCTCGTGGTACGACCTCTCCTCGCTCCGGACCGGCGGGGCGTCGCCGGGGCGCGGGTCGTAGTCCAGCACCGCGGAAATCATGGACAGGTCGGATATGCGGTACTCGCTCTCCGCCGGGAGGATGGCGTAGCCCGGCTCCGAGTGGAGGTCCCCGTGGCTCTTCCGCTTCTTGGACGGATCTATGCTCAGCTCGACGGTGAAGATGCCTATGTCGTCCCGCGGTATGCCCTTGAAGTGGGACGAGTCCCCGCCCATGAAGACGGGGTTGTACTCGTCCGTGTTCGCGTAGAAGTACACCTTCACGTACGTGTAGACCATCCTCTCGGCGTCCTCGCCGGTCACCGGCTCCAGCCACTGGTAATAAAGGGTGCCGCCCTCCCCGCCCTCGTCGCCGGCCGCGTGCACTGGCTTGAACCCCTGCCGGACGAGCTGGTCGTACGTCTGCATACGGGAGCCGTACGGCTTGGGCTTCCACCCGCCCAGCAGCTCCCGGAGGTCGCCGCCGTCCGCGGACTTCCAGTACTCCAGCACCGCCTTGGCCACGCCCGGGTCGAGCGACCCGAGGTGTTCCCTCATCGCCGCGAGAGGGTCGGCGGCGTTCACCAGCGAGTGCATCATCGCGAAGGCCCTGTGGATGCCCTTCGCCACGCCCCAGTCGGTCGTGAAGGACACGCTCCCGCCCGCCGAGCTCCCGCCGAGGCCGACCCTCCCGACGTCTTCCGACTTCCTGAAGCCGCCCTCCAGTATGGCGGAGCCGGACAGCGTCGCGTGGTACGCGGTTATCGTCCCCGAGGACGCGCCGACCTCCAGGGCCGCGGCGCGGAGGGCCGCCTCGATCCCGTCGTCGTCGTCAACGCGTTCCGGCTCCGTCTTCAGGAGTATCTTCCAGGCGTCGTCCACCCCGTAGCCGCCCTCCTCGCCCCTGTACCACACTCGGTCTATCCGGATGGCCGTCACCATGTCCTTGAGCCGGATGGCGGTGTCGTCGAAGACGGCGATCTCCGCCTCAGCGTTCTGATGCGCTGAGTCGAAGCCGGGCACGATGACGCCGTCGTAGCCTGGCAGGGCCTCCTCCAGCCAGTCGTAGTCGTTCATGCCGCCGGGTCCCTCGGCCCAGTCGGAGCGCTCCGGGGGTTCGTCGCCTGGCCACTCCGGCCGGACGACGCCGAGCCGCCTCAGCTTGGCCGCGTTCTCGACGAGCCTCTCCTCGCTGCATGCCCCGTCGCCGAGGCCGCGGTAGCAGGACATGGCGTCGTACACGAAGTCCGGCAGGACGAGGAGCCTATCGAGGGCCGCGTCGAGCTTGAACACCACGCCGCCGCCCCCGGCGAAGAGTTCCGCCGCGCGCCGGTTCCTGGACAGCGACACCGCGTCGCAGCTCATCTCGCCGTGCGGCTGCGCGACGAAGCCCTGTCGCGCTATGGACGCCGCCCTGCCGAGGGTGGTCCCGTGCCACAGCTCGCCCCGGTACCGGACGGTCTCGCCCTCGCCGGCCAGGGTCATGGCCGCCGCGGCCCGCCTCAGGGCGGCGGTCACGGGTTCCGCTGGCGCCGACCGCAGGGCCTCCAGCGGGACCTTGGCCATCTCGACGGGTTCCCCGTACGTGTCCTCGCCCCGCGTCAGCCGCCGCATCCGATGGTTGAGCTGCACGTACTCGGCCTTCGCCCGGTATGCGCCGCCGCGCTTGGCCTCGCCGGACAGCTTGAGCGGTATGGCCGCGAGCCGGCCCTTGAACAGCTCGGCGTTCAGCCGGTCGAAGGCCTCCCGCAGCGCCTCCCGAGTGACGGTGAATTGGTCGCCTGCTGCCAACTGCGCGCACTCCTTTCCCTTGGCCTTCAGGGCGAGGGGAAAGACAAAACAATAAGCTAAAGCTGCGCTGCTCGGAGGCAGGCGGGGCGGCGACCGCTGGCGCGGATCGCGCCGTTTTTCGGCATGCTACGGGCCTACTCCGGACGCGCGTCGCCTCGGCGGGTCCCGGATCCGGCGGCGGGTCCGCGAACGCGTTGTCGCCCCTTCCGGGGCGGTTCCTGGGCCGTCGGCTGTTCATCCTCGGCGGGCGGGGCTTCCGGCGCATCCGGTTCGCCGGCCTGCGGATCGATACCCTCGTCGAAGTCCGCTCCGTCGTCGCCCGCCTCTCCGCCATCGGCGTCCGTGAAATCCTCATCGCCGTCGTCGGCGAAGTCCTCGTCGATGGCGGCGCCGGCCTGCGCCGGCTTGGGTTCGACGTCGGCTTCGTCCGACGGGACGAGCTCCACGGTCACAGTCTTCCTCTCCAAGTCCCAGATCACGTCGTCGACGACGAACGCCTCGCCGCGGTGCAGGACGGTCTGATCGATGTCCGGCAGCGGGAACGGGGAGTTCTGGTCCAGGAACTCCCGCGGCGCGCCGTCCTCCGGACTCCTCTCGCCGCCGCGCAGCACGTTGAACTGGATTACCCACATGCCAAGCCTCCCTCCGCGCTCGCGACGCGCAGCGTGAACACCCTCATGGCCCACCGCACTTCCTCGACGGCGTTCTCCGGCCCGTCGCTGCCGTGCACCAGGTTCGCGGGCCCAGTCACTTCCGTCCGGTCGCGGCCGTACGCCCTGCGGACCGACTCCACGACGCCCCTGCCGGAGCGCCAGGCGTCGTCCGCCCTGCTGCTCCACACGCTCACGAAGGACGGCCCGCCGGTCGCGAAGTCCAGCAGGCCACCGTGAAACGCCTTGCCGGCGTGGACAGCGTAGAGCCTCTCGGCCATGTCGCGGGTCAGGCGGACCACGACGCCCATCTCCAGCCTCCAGCCGTCGGATCCGAGCAGCGTCGCGTCGCCCAGCACTTTCCCGAAGCCGACCTCGCGACCGGCGTGCGCGAACCCAGCGACGCAGTCCGGCTTGAACATGAGCATCGTGGCGCTAGGCATCGCGGACATCCACCTTGGCTGACCTGACGGAGACCTCTCCGTGCGCTACGGTTCTCATATTCTACTACATTCTATCGTCGCCAGCTAGTTTTTCGGCAGTATGACCGTTTCGACTTAACCGGACTAACGACTCTGTTCGGGCGACGGATCCTACCCGTTCCGGGCCTCCACTCCCTCCAAGGCTTGGCTGACTTGGCGAAGCCTAACCCAGTACACCACCCCCCTGGTCGGCGCGGGCAAGGACAGGACCAAGTCCGGCGCCACCCCCGGGCCGGACTTCACCCGCACCCAATCGATGATGTCGCTCGCCTCGCGGACGGCGTCCCGCAGCCTCCGGACGATCCCCGGCTCCAGGTGCCGCAGGAGCAGCGGGAAGGCCTGCGCGGCGTACGGCGCGCTGGCGTCGCAGAGGGCGAACACCTCGTGCGCGGCCTCCTCGGACGGGTGCAGCGGCTCGCCGTCGCCGTCCAGCTCGCTCTCCTGCGGGCCGCCGGACATGGCGGCCTCGAGGAGCCCGAGCAGCTCCTTGGCCCTGTCGGGCGAGATGAAGTCGCCGTCCTCGACTATCTCCTTGAGCTGCTTGTGCAGGGCGTCCAAATCGTCCATCCGCACATTCTAGCGGGAATTGTTTTGTTTGCGGCGCGCGCCAGCCGTGGAGGGGAAGATGCCGGTGCAGCCCTGCATAGCCGAGGTCGGGGACTTCATAGTGGTCCGCGACCTGACGGAGGACCCGGACTGGCTCGGCCGCGTCTTCTGCGTGGAGCGGCCCGGGCCGCATCCGCTCGACCCGTTCGGCGGGTGCGGCGGCGCCGGCCACAGCGGGAGCGGCGTGTTCTACCACTACGTGGCGCTCAGGCACGTCGGCCGGATAAGCGCCGCCGACGCGGAGTGCGTCAAGGACGAGTGCGACCTCCTGCTCCTGGAGAAGCAGGCGAGGGCCAACTGGGGGCGCTGGGGGGTCGCGTGCGGCAGGCGCGACCTCGCCATAAGCGGCAGCGACGCGTGGCGCGCCTGGTCCCAGGCACCCTGCCTCAACTGGCAGTTCCAACCGCCCGGGTTCACAGGCGAGTCCGGCGGACTCATAGGCGGATGCGGCGGCGACCCGCAGTGCTGCCCGCCCTGTTTGTAGTAGGGAAGACTTGCTTCGACCGATTCAGGCCAAGCCGCCAACATCATTCATAACAACAAGCGGAAGTCGCCCATGGCCAGCCCGGCGGCGGACAGCAGCGTGATCGCCTGGAACGCGGCCATGCAGCCGACCACGCAGACCAGGGTGTCCTCCTCCCACGCGGAGTCGCCGCTGACCGGCAGCAGCCCCGCGGACGGGCCGCCGCCGAACCTGCTGTCCATGATGCGGGCGGCGAGTCCGTCGAGCTCCCCCCGCGGGACGGTCTCCTTCCCCGTGGCCGCGTTGGCCATGAGGCCGGCCCCGATGGCCGCGGCCAGGAGGCGCGGCCTGCGGTGCCCGGCGAGCCGCCCGTCCGGCGTGGCCGCGTCGCCGCCTCCGCCGCCCGCCGCGAGGAGCCGGACGCCGGCCGCGGTTGCGTCCGACGCCGTCCGGAGCGCCCCGGCGTCGCCCGTGTCGCAGGAGTGCTTCAGCAGCGCCGCGCAGGTGATGAAGTGCGGATGGAGCGGCGTGTCCGGCCTGTACCGGTCGGCGTCGAACAGGCCGTTCGCGGCGCGGGAGGAGGCCGCGAGCCTCAGCACGTCCGCGAAGTCGTCCGTCACCGACTCGCCCCACGTGGAGCACACCATCTCGTCGATGTCGAGCCTCGCCGCGACCGACTGGTGGCAACTGGCCTGCTGCGACCAGTGGTCCGGCATCTGCGACTGCGGCGCCTCGAAGTTGTGCCACATCGGCAGGAGCCTGCCGGGCGGCGCCTGCGCGTAGCACCACCGGACGAAGTCGAGGGACCTGCCCACCAGCTCCTCGTCGCCGCACGCCTGGCCGGCGAGCGCGGCCGAGACCGAGTCGACGACGAGGTACGGGCACTCCTTGACCGGCGCCAGCGTCCTCGACGCGACCTCGTAGGGGACGGCCCCGTTGGGGAGCATCTTCGACCTCAGGAAGGCCGCGGCGGCGGCGGCCTCCGGCCGCCGCGCCGACAGCTCGCCCCCGTCGAGCCACGCGCAGAAGCGGATGAAGTCCGCTGTGGCGCCGCTCCGCAACGGCGGCTTCTCCGGGCGGCGCCAGAGGTACGGGTGCACGCCGCCGGAGCCGTGCCTCGCCTTTCTGGGCGCGTCGAGCAGCCGTTCCAGTTCAGCGCCCATTCTTCCCCCTTCTCTTGGCCGCCACGGCGGGCGACTGGGCCGTCGACGCGCCCCGCTCGAGGATTTTCGCGGCGCGGCCCGCGGCCGCGCGGGGCGCCTTCGGCTTGGCGAGCGGCCTGCCGGACGCGTCGCACGGCGCGAACATGGAGTCCACGAAGTCGAGGTCGAACCTCTCGCGGAAGCCGTCCCGCCACTCGAGCACATAGTACGGCGCCGACGGGTCGGCGTCGTAGTGCACGTCCACCACCGCCACCGGCGTCCTGTCGTACAGGTGCGCCATCAGCTCCTCGGCGCTGCCCTTGGCCATGTCGGTCGGGACCAGCTTCTGCAACTCCCGCACCGCCGCCTGGCTGTTCCGCACCGTCAGGCTGGACCGCGGCGGGAACCTGTAGCACGTGTACCTGATCTCGTCGCCGATGGCGGCCCGCACCTTGGCCGGCCTCGACCCAGGGCAGGAGGCGCAGACGAAGTCGGCGACCTCGTCGATCAGCGCGGCCTTCTCGGAGGCGAAGCCGCACGCCCACCGGAGGAGCATCCGCATCTCCGAGCCCTGCTTCGCGTAGAGGCGGTACTCGCGCCCGCAGCCGCCCTCGCCGCCGCGATAGATGAGGAAGTTGTACCGGCCGATCTTCGCGCGCTGCGCGAGCACCATGCCCTCGGTGACGCTACCGCTGCCTGCCCGCGCCATCTCCGCCCTCCTTCGGCTGGTATTTCACATCCGATCCGACCGGATCGGATGCGACATCCCCGCCGACCTGGAACATCCCCGGGTCGAGGGACTCCGCCATCGCCTGGAACGCCTTCGCCATCGCGCCGGCCACCACGGCCTCCCGCTGCCCGGCCAACAGCGCGGTCAGCTCCAGCATCCCCGCCTGGGCGTCGACGCCCCTGTAGTCCGACGCGACCTCCAGCAGGAAATCGACCGCCGCGGCCGCTGCTTTCCTGCACGCCGCCTCCATCCCGTCCGGAATGCGCATCACTTTTCCTCCGGTGCGGTCGTCGCCGCCCCGGGCGGCAGGTACGCCGTGTGCATGCCGTACTTGGGGTTCCCGACGAACTTCCCCGGCTCCAGGCCGCCTTCGAGCTTCATCCTCACGCTCTCCGCCTTCGAGTCGGCCATGTCCGCCCAGCAGACGATCTCCGCCTCGATGGTCTGCGGCTTCTCGGGCGAGCCGTACTCCCTCGTGCCGTGGTGGCTGACGACGACGTGCTGGACCATGACGGACGTGTCGCCGTCGACGCCGTACTCCTCCATGAGGCGCGAGACCGCCGTCAGGCCGATCGCGACATGCCCGAGGAGCCTCCCCGCCGTCGTGCGGTCGAGCTTCAGGCCGTACGTCTCGAACTTCCCGACGTCGTGGAGGAACGCGCCGGCGAGCACGACGTCCATGCTCGCGAACTTCTTCCCGACCATCTTGGCGTGGAACATTGCCAGCCGCATGACGTCGCACGTGTGCTTCAGCATCCCGCCCTCGTAGCCGTGGTGCCCGTCCCGGTGCGGCGACGCGGGGCACTTCCGGAACTGCTCGCGGTTCGACTCGAGGAAGGCCTGCGTGGCCCTCCGCAGCCCCGCGTGCTTGATGCGCGCCAGCATCTGCTCGATGTGGCCCATGTACTCGTCGAGCTCCGCGTCGGTGGGCCCGACCCTCACCTGCGCCGCGCACTCGGCGTACCGGGGGTCGCCCTCCTCGATGATGTCGTATGTGAACGTCTTGACCTGCCTCTGGCCGTTGAAGTCCTGGATGTTCCTGACGTCGCACTGCACGATGCGGCCCGCCTGGAGGTCCTTGTGCTCCTGGTAGCCCCCGCCCTTGGCCCTGCGCGGCTCCCAGACCTTGAACGCGATGGTCCCGCTCGAGTCCTGGCCGACGAACTGGACGTAGTCGCTCCCCCTCGAGGTCTTCTTGAGGTCCGGCTCGAGCACCTTGACCACGACCGTGGCGTCGCAGTCGCCGACGACGAGGTCCCTGACCGGCGTTACCGTGGGTTTCTTGTCGCTACCCATTCGCGCTGCCCTCCTGCCCGCCTCCGTGGTCCTTTCGCTCGCTCCTGAGAAGCCGATACTCGGCCCCCAGCCTGGCCATGTTGGCCGTCAGCTTCTCCAGTTCGCCGATAACGTCGCGCTTGGACATGGCGGCCGCGGAGTGCAGCAGCGCCAGCGGGGGCCACGCGGGGAAGCGGTCGCTCAGCGACGCGACCCGCTGGCACTTGGCCTCCATCCGCTCGCAGAGCCCCAGCAGGGACTCGAGCATGTCCGTCGCCTCCGCGGCCGCGCCGAGCGCCTGCTCCAGCTCCTTCAGCCGCGCGGGCACCGGATCCGCGGGCGGCTGCGCGGCCGGCCTCCCGTCGTCGGCCCTCTTTGGGTGTGTTTTGGCGGCCGTTTTCGGCAAGCCCTGTTTTTTCGGCGTCATGTCTCCTCCCTACCTTCGGCTCAGTTCCTCGGCCACGCGCGCCTCGCCGAGTATGTCCTTGCACGTGGACCAGCCCCACCGCACCACGCGGCTCGCGTTCTGGTCCCGGCGCCCCGCAAGCGATTCTAGCCACGCCCTAGTTTTTTCGTCGTGCGGGTAGCCGCTCCCAAGGTCCACGCCAAGGCACCGCGATATGCGCTCCAGCTTCATGTCGCGGACGACCTTGGCCACCACGCTGCCGCCGGATGCGGGCTTGTGCCTCTGGTCGGCCTTGTGCTCCGCGACGACCTCGATGTCCGGGCACCCGAGCAGCTCGACGAACTTGCGCGGGCTTGCGTGCGGGCAGTCGATGACGGCGCGGCGCGGCCTGAACATCCGGAGCATGATCCGGGTCGCCGCAATCTGCCTCCTCAGGATGTTGCCGGGCCGTATCTCGTGGGCGTGTATCGACGCGGTGACGCACGGGCAGACGGACACCAGCTCGCGGAACAGGCTCTCCCTCCGCTTGGGCGGCAGAACCTTGCTGTCCCGGAGCCCCTTCACCGGCGGATCGTCGGACGGCCAGAACACGGCGCCGATGACGAGGTCGCCCACGACGCACCCCTTGCCCGCCTCGTCGATGCCCACCACCATGCCGGGCGTAGGCCGCTGCCCGAAGACCTGCAAGAACATGCCGCATTATAGGGAGTGTGGGTCTGGGGCTAGGGCTCCGCCCTGTGGCGGCGGAGGTGCTCGCGGCCGCGGTCCGTGATCTCGCGCCCGCCGGAGCCGCGCCGCATCAGCCCCAGGCGCATCAGCGCCGGCTCCAGGTCGTCCTCGATGAACCCCTTGTCGAGCCCGATCATGTTGGACAGCTCGTTGAGGGAGGTCCGCTCCCCCTCCCGCTTCCGGTCCATGGCCTCCAGGACGCCGCGGTGGTTCTCGCTGAGGCCCAGCCTGTCCAGCCGCGTCAGGCGCCGCATCTCCAGCATCACCCCGCGGTCCAGCCTGTCCTTGCCCAGCTTCGCCATGGCGTTGCGGGCCTTGATGAGCACGTTCTTCGTCAGCCCGGGCGTGCCGCCGCCCATCTCCGTGACCATGCGCATCGCGTCGTCGTCGTACGCCATGCCCATCGAGTCGGCCATGCTCTTGGCGATCGGGACCAGGTCCTCGGCCGAGAGGAGCTTGAGGGCGAACCTGTTGGGGAAGCGCCGCTTGAAGGCCGGGTCCAGCTTCTGCGGCAGGGTGGTGGCGGCGATCAGCGTCCACCTCGGCAGCTCCATGTTCACCGGCTGCCCGCGCGTCGTCTCCACGACCAGCCTGTTCTCCTCCATCGGGGTGTAGAGGAGCTCCTGCACCCTCTTGGGGACCTGGTGCACCTCGTCCACGAAGAGGATGTCCCCCTCCCGGAGCATGGCGAGGTGCTTCCTGACGTCGGCGGGCTTCTCCAGGCCGCCCACGCCGACGTCGATGAGCCTGCCGCCGACCTCGTTGGCCAGGATCTTGGCGATCGTCGTCTTGCCCGTGCCCGGCGGGCCGACGAGCAGCACATGGCCCAGGGCCTCCCCGAACCTCTTCGCCCCGGCGAGGATCAGCTCGGCCTCGTCCACCAGCGACTGCTGCCCGGTCAGCTCGCGCAGCGTCTCGGGGCGCTTCGGCCCCGCCGCCCTGCGTGGGGCGCGGGCCGAGGCGCTGCCGGTGATCGTGGCCGCGGCGTGTCCGAGCATGCCCATCGCGCGCCTCCGCCTGAGCCAGCCCCCGCGTCGGGGCCGGGACGCATACGGTCTTCCCACACCCTACGCTACGGGTGCGTCTCCGAGTCGGTCTGACCAGTGCCGCTGGGGTAGATGAAGCCGCCCTCGGACTTGCCCCCGGTCCTCTTGGGCCGGATGACGTCCTTCTTGTCGAAGCCCTCGCCGACCTGCGCCTCGTACCGCTGCTGGGCCGGGTCCTGGGGCAGGCTGCCCCTCTCCCCGCCCGCGGGGCCTACGTCGCCGGCGAATCCCGTAGCCTCGACGCCCATGTCGGCGACCTTCTCGATCGCGTCCCGGACGTTTCCGGCGGTGTCGCCCCGGCGCGTCAGGCCCGCCCCCTGGACGTTCCCCGGCGCGCTCCCCATGCCCTTGAAGTCTCCCATCGTGCTCCTCCTCCGCGCGGACTTTCCGCCGTGGTGCTAGGCTGGGCAAAACCATACAAAGCAAAGACCGCGCGGCGTTCGTCACAGCACTCATCAACGACAGCCCCTGCGACCACACGGACAGGGCGCCTTCTTCGAGGGAATGCGAGAGATTACGCTCCCCAGAACAGCCGCGCCCCCGGGCGTCAAAATCATGACGAGGGCTAGGAACCCCATCGGGCCATAGCTCGGCGGCTCCGGCTGTTGGTCTGCGGCCTACCCCCAGACCCTCGCCGTGCCGTGGTTCGAGTCGGCGCCGTCCCGGAACGCAACGACGAACTTGTCGGCGCCGAGCGCCGCGGCGGAGACGTAGTATGCGCCGTCGGCGGACAGGAACTCCGCCTCCGCGCCGAAGGCTACGGAGCCGTCGTGGTCGGCGGAACCGTCGTGGTCGGCGGCGCAGTCGTCGGCGGAACCGTCGTGGTTGTCGGCGGCACCGTGGTCGTCGGCGGGACAGTCGTGGTCGTCGTCGGCGGCGGAACCGTCGTGGTCGTCGTCGCCGGAGCCGTCGTCGTTGTAGCCGCCGGGGCCGTCGTGGTGGCCGGCGCCGTGGTAGTTAGCGGCGGGGCCGTCGTCGTCGTTGGCGGAACCGTCGTGGTCGTCGTCGCCGGAGCCGTCGTCGTTGTAGCCGCCGGGGCCGTCGTGGTGGCCGGCGGGGATGTGGTGGTCGGCGGGGATGTGGTGGTCGGCGGCGCCGTCGTCGTGGGCGGCGGAGCCGTCGTGGCCGCGCCGTCGAAGGCATCAAAGTCGGTCTGGCCAGTGCCGCTGGGGTAGACGAAGCCGCCCTTGATTCTCATTGGCCGGATGACGTCCTTCTTGTCGAAGTCCTCGCCGACCTGCGCCTCGTACTGCTGCCGGTCCGGATCCTGGGGCAGGCTGCCCCTCTCCCCGCCAGCCACGCCTTCGTCTACGTCGCCAGCGTGTCCCTTGATCTCGGCGCCCATGTCGGCGACCTTCTCGATCGCGTCCCGGACGTTTCCGGCGGTGTCGCCCCGGCGCGTCAGGCCCGCCCCCTGGACGTTCCCCGGCGCGCTCCCCATGCCCTTGAAGTCTCCCATCGTGCTCCTCCTCCGCGCGGACTTTCCGACATGGTGCCGAGCTGGGCAAAACCATACAAAGGTGACGGCATCGATCACACGATTCAACCCGCACGAATGTCCGGCGACCGCGCGCGGGCGTCGCCCCTTTTGTGAAGTTTTATCATGCGACCCATCGGCGGAGGGAAAAACATGAGTACGACGACCACGACCGCCCCGCCGGCTACCACGACCACGGTGCCACCGACCACCACGACCTCGCCGCCCGCGACGACCACGGCGCCTCCGGCCACCACCACGGCTCCGCCGGCCACCACCACGACCGCTCCCCCGACCACGACGCCCCCGCCGTTCATGGGCGTCGACGTGCCCAGCAGGAACACGGACCAGGTCAAAGTCATGGGCGCGGAGCTGGACAAGGTCGCCGAGGCCGAGGAGAACATGGACGGCGGACCCAACAAGGCCGACCACACGGTTGGCGTCGGGCGCGTCCACGACTTCGGCGTCAGCAGCCGGGACCAGGAGAACCAGTCGGCGCAGCGGATCCTCCGGCAGGACGTGAAGAAGGCCGGCGGATCCCCCGGACTCGTCGGCCCCGAGGTCGGCGACGGCGACGAGACCGGCGGCAAGATGCCGCTGAGCTACAAGTAGGCCGTGGACTTCGAGCGGATAGCGAGGGAGGTCGCCTCCGGCCTGCTCGACCCCCTGCTCGAGCGCCGGGACTACGGCGGGAACCAACTCGACAAGGGCGGGGGCGGACATCGCAAGCATGTATTGAGAAAAAAGCCTGCGAAAAACGGCGGCGTCGCGGCGGCCGGGGGGGAAAGGCTTGCATAAGGAAGACTACAAATGAGGGCTACGAACGCGTGGTGCTTCCCACGCGAGGCGATCTGCCCGCGCGACGCCGAGGGGCTGAGGCGGTGGGACTCGGGGCTGTATCGCGAGCTGTACGCCATCAAGCACGCGATCTCCGCGGAGCTGCGGCCCGGGTCCATCCTGGAGATCGGGGTTCGCGCCGGATACTCGGCGTACGCCTTTCTGAGCGCCTGCCCGAGCGCGAGGTACGTCGGCCTCGACGCCGAGAACGGGAAGCACGGCGGTCAGGGCGGCCCGTGGGCGCCGTGGGCGGCGCATCTCCTCGAGCCGTTCGCCGCTCGGATCGAGATCGTGGACACCCAAGAGGCCGATTCGCTGGAGCGCTTCGGGGCGTTCGACCTGATCCATGTTGACGGGGACCATTCCAAAGCGGGCTGCTCGCACGACCTGGGGCTGTGCCTGCCCGTCCTCGCGCCGGGGGGCGCGATGCTGGCCGACGACTACCACTACATCGTGGATGTCCGCCGCGCCGTGGACGCGTTCGCGGAGGCGCGCGGGCTCGGCTTGGAGGTGAGGCGCTCGCCGAGGGGCGAGGCGATTTTGAGGAGGATCCTGACGCAAACCGCAGGAGACGTCCAGGAGGCGTCCGTTCCTCTGCCAGCGGCAGGGGATCCATGAAGGCTTCCGCCGCTGTGCCGTATCAGCGGCGATTTCTTTGCGCTCACCACACCGGGTTGCTCCGAATCTTCGCCACGGCTTTGACGCTCGTCGCCGGGTACGCGGTGATGAACGCCGCCCTGGCCGGGTTAGCTAGCCCGCACTGCCGACGAGGGCCGCTGGTTCCCCATCAGGCACCTTCCAGGTAGGCCACTCCCGACAAACCACTATCACGCTAAGTACGCTCCCCCCTCTGCTGAAAAAGACTGTCAGGCCAAAGTCCAGCTTTGTGATCTTTTTCTCCGGAGTCGGATTGCAGGTCGATTGAGGGAGGAGCGATGTTCATGCACGGGAAAGTGTCTCTGAGGCCGATCGAGCGGCGCGACCTCGACTTCCTGCGGGAACTCCACAACGACCCGACGACGCTGCGGAACCTGACCGACGCGACGCTGGTCAACGAGGTCCAGCAGGAAAAGTGGTTCGAGTCCATCTGCGCGTCGCGGACATCGATGAGGCTCGCCGTGCTGGACGAGAGCGGGCAGATCATAGGCTGCGTCCGGCTCGACCACCACGACCCGCGGAACAGGAGCGTGCAGGTCGGCGGCGACATCGCGGCGGGCCGGAGGGGGCAGGGGTACGGATCCGCGATGTTCGCCGCCTGCCTCGCGTACGCCTTCGGGGCGCTGAACTGCCGCAGGGCGTACCTGTCCGTGCTGGAGACGAACGCCGTGGCCATCGGCATGTACAGGAGGCACGGGTTCACGGAGGAGGGCAGGCTGGTGCAGGCCGTGTACCGCGACGGGCGGTACCACGACTACATCAACATGTACCTGCTGGCGGAGGAGAAGCGCGATGATTAGCATGTTCAAGGTCCACATGCCCACGGGCGCGGAAGCGGCGATGGCGAAGACGCTGGCGTCCGGGTACATCGCCGAGGGCCCGAAGGTCGAGGAGTTCGAGGGGCTGCTGGCTGGTTACCTCGGCAACAAGAGGGTGGCCACGGTCAACTCCTGCACCAGCGCGCTGGCGCTGTCGCTGATCGCCGCCGGCGTGGGGCCGGGCGACGACGTCGTCACGACGCCCATGACCTGCATGGCCTCCAACATACCCATCCACACGATGGGCGCGAGGATCGTGTGGGCCGACATCGATCCGGAGACCGGGAACATCGATCCGCAGTCGGTGCAGGCGAGGGTGACCGAAAGGACAAAGGCGATACTGTACGTGCACTGGGCCGGCCAGCCGGCCGACATATCCGCCATAAACTCGGTCGCCCGCAGGCACGGCATCAAGGTCATAGAGGACGCGGCGCACGCGTTCGGCGCGGAGTACGACGGCCGGAAGATAGGCAACCACGGCGACTTCGTCTGCTTCTCGTTCCAGGCGATCAAGCACATCACGACCGGGGACGGCGGCCTGGTCGCCTTCAACGGCGCGGATGCGGAGGCGAACTACGACCGCGTGCCCAGGATGAGGTGGTACGGGCTGAACAGGAAGTTCAACAGGACGGTCACCAAGTGGGAGACCGACATCGCGGACATCGGGTTTAAGATGAACATGAACGACATAGCCGCGACGCTCGGGGTGGCGCAGATGCCGCACGCGAGTTCCATCGTCGGCAGGCACCGCGAAAACTCCGAGTTCTACGATCGGGAGCTGGCCGGGGTGCCCGGCGTCGCGCTGGTCAGGCGCGACCCGAGGGCGCGCACCGCGGCGTGGATATACACGCTGCTGCTGGACGGCGAGCAGGACCGCGAGAGGTTCGCGGCGCGCCTGACGGCCAGCGGGGTGGCGTGCAACGTCGTGCATGTCCGCAACGACAAGTACTCGGTCTTCCGGGAGTACGCCGCCGAACTCCCCGGCGTGGACGACTTCTGCTCGAGGATGATTAACATACCGTGCGGGTGGTGGGTGAGCGACGAGGACCGCGAGAGGATCGTGGGCGTCATCCGCCAAGGATGGTAACGGAGGCAGGCATGGAGCCGCAGAGGATAACGAGGCTGGTAGCAGGGGACATGGAGCTACAGAGGATAACGACCAAGGGCAGGGACGGCGCCCCGAACGGCTGGATCGTGCCGATACTCAGGGACTACGACGAGCTCTTCAAGGGGTACACGGTCAGGTTCGTGTACATGTCCGCGGTGGCCCCGCGCACCTCAAAAGGCCCGCATGTCCACCACAAGAGGCAGGGCATGCTGGTGCCCGTCGTCGGGAGGGTCACGGTCACGAGGCGCGTCGGCGGCGCGTACGAGATCTGCGAGCTCGACGCGGATTTTCCCAGCGTCTGCCACATACCGACGCATGTCGCGTTCAAGGTGGCCAACGAGACCGACTCAAATGCGGTGCTTCTGAACTTGGCGGACCACGCCTGGAGACAGGACGACCGGGACGCGCCGCCGGTGGAGGGGTGGAAGGAATGAGGTTCGGGCGAGACACGGTGTGCGTCGTGACCGGCGGGCTGGGCTTCATCGGCAGCCACTTCGTCGAGAGGGCGCTCGCCCTCGGCTGGACCGTCCACAACGTCGACAAGGTGACGTACGCGTCGCGGTCGGACACCGGCTTCGGCGGCGCCAAGTACCACCACATCAGGGAGGACATCGCGGAGCTCGCGAGCCTGCCCTTCTGCCACGCCGTCGTCAACTTCGCGGCCGAGTCGCACGTAGACAACTCGATCGAGAGCTCCATGCCCTTCGTGAAGTCGAACTTCCTCGGCGTGCACCGGCTGCTCGAGCTCATCAGGCTCAGGATGTTCGCCAACGCGCAGCGGAGCTGGAACCACAACCCCCCCGTCTTCCTACAAATCTCCACGGACGAGGTCTTCGGGGACATCGTGGACGGCTTCTTCAGGGAGGACGCCCGCTTCAGCCCGTCCAACCCGTACGCGGCGACCAAGGCCGCGGCGGAGATGCTCGTCCAGGCCTGGGCGCGGACGTACGGCCTGCCGGTCCTGCTGACGCGGACGACGAACAACTACGGCCCGCACCAGCACCCGGAGAAGCTGCTCCCGATGGCGATCAAGAAGTGCCTGACCGGCGAGAAGGTGGTCGTCCACGGCACCGGCGGGTACGTGCGCAACTGGATACACGTCCTGGACAACGTCGACGCCATCATGGCGGTGCTCCAGGAGGGCGAGATCGGGAAGGCCTACCACATCTCCTCCCCGGAGGAGTTCAGCGTGGTCGACGTCGTGCGGAAGGTGCTGTCGCAGTTCGGGCTCCCGTACGACGACACGACCATCGACACGTCGTCGGACAGGTCCGGCGCGGACCTGCGGTACGCGCTCGACTGCTCGAGGATCCGCGCCCTCGGATGGTCCGCGAAGCGCAGGTTCGACGACGAGCTGCCCAAGATCGTCGAGGAGACGAGGCAGGTTCTGGTTGCATCCGGAGAAACGACGCTGCGCCCCGTGGCCAGCGGCAGGAAGCCGCGGCCGAGGAGGACTGGGGGGCGGCGCAGGGGCCGACGCAAGGGTGGGTGATCCAACTTTCTGCGAGAGAAACCGCCGGAAACAGCGACAATGGATGTATGCACAACGGTATGCGGCCCGGAGGACGCCCAATGCCTCCGCTTCCTGCTCCGCTCGCTGCGCGAGTTCGCCGACCTCGCGTCCTGCGACCTCCTGATATCCTGCAACTCCGGCGACCCGTCCGTCAGGGAACTGGTCACGCGGACCTGCGCGGCCCACGCGCCGAAGTCCGTGAGCATCGATTTCTTCGAGCCGGAGGAGACGGTGGACAGCCGCCAGCACGGGGAGTCGCTCAACCGCGTGTTCGCCCGGACGACGTCCAAGCACGTGGCGGTCGCCGACACCGACGTGATCGTCACCTCGCCCGAGTGGCTGGGCTTCTGCAAGCGGCACATCGACGAGGGGCGCTTCATCGTGGGGACGCCGTACTCGCGCCCCCGCAGAGGATACGCGCAGGGCGACTTCCCCAACGTCTGGTGCGCCATGATCGACGGCGACGCCCTGAGGGCGGCCCGGCTGGACATGCGCCCGGAAGTCCGCTTCGACGAGAGGAGGAGGCGGTGGGTGTTCTGCGGCGGATGCGACACATCAGGCCGGCTATGGCACCACGCCAGAGACAGCGGCCTGCGCTATGTCTCTTTCTCCGAAACCCAGGGTGGACTGTCGGCGCTTCTGCGGCAACCAACTCTCGCCAGCCTCGCGCATCTGCGCCCTTTGGAATTTTGCTTTCCGGAAACGGACAAGGTGTGCTGTGCGCACCTCCTTCATGCGGTTGGCAGGCCGGACCGTGTGAGCGGATGGGGCGTGTGCGCGGACGCGATTCTGAATGCAGCAACCCGGTGAAAAGCAATGGATGTATGCGTACCGACGTGCTGTATGGTGGATGTCAGGTGCCTCGATGTGCTGCTGCGCTCTTTGGCGACATTCGCCGACCTCGCGTCATGCGATCTGTTGGTGTCCTGCAACTCTGGAGACCCGACCGTCAGAGAATCGCTGACGAATGTATGCAGGTCATACCCCGCGAGATCCCTGAGCATTGACTTCTTCGAACCGAAGGAGACGCCCGGATCGCAGCAGCACGGCGAGGCGCTGAACCGGCTCTTCTCCCGAACGACGTCCAAGCATGCGGCGGTCTTCGATCCCGACGTCATCGTCGCGTCGCCGCGCTGGCTGGACTTCTGCAAGCGGCGCGTCGACGAGGGGTGCTTCATCGTGGGCACATCGTACGAGGCGTGGCAGCTCAAGTGGCAGGGCGACTTCCCCAACGTCTGGTGCGCCATGATCGACGGCGACGCCCTGAGGGCGGCCAAACTGGACATGCGCCCTTGGGCGGCGGGCGGCGACCCGGAAAAGCGCGACAGGTCCATGTCGAAAGACACCTCGTGGCGAATGGCCGAGTACGGCCTGAAAAACAGGCTGAAGTACCTCCCGCTCTCCGCGACCCACGGAAAACTATCCGGACTCCTTTCGGAGTGGGCCGCCACCCCCCGGTTCGCGCGCGGCCAACGGGATGTCGAAACCGCCGCGCTGCGGATGGCCCAGCACGTGAACGACCTGCACGCCATGGAGTTCGCCTATCCCGGGACGGACGAGGTCTGCTGCGCGCACCTATTCCACGCGAACTGCTGGAACAACAGAGGACCGAGCCGCGTCGGCAGATGGATTACCTGCGCCAACATGGTGATCGATGCAGTTGAGTGCAAAGCGCAGCAGCCTCCGGCCGCGCAGGGTCCGTAGCGGTGCCTACTTTTCCGGTCGCCTCCCCCTGCGCCAGGACTCCAGCATGTCCAGCAGGCGGGACATGTTCCTCTCCCTGCCGCCTATCTTCTCCCTCAGCAGCCTGTCGAGGTTCCCGCTGAGCCTCGTCCTGAGGGCCTCGTCGCGCAGGAGCGCCCCCACGCGCTCCGCGCCGGCGGCGACGTCCCTGGCCGGGTACACCATCGCGGTCTCGCCGTCCAGCGCGTAGTCGGACATGCCCGACCTGCCGTGGTCGGTGCACACCAGGGCGCACCCGCACAGCCCGGCCTCCATCGGCGGGTTGTGCAGCCCCTCCAGCTCCGTCGGCGCTATCCACACCCTCAGCCCGTTGTACCACTCCCTGCACTGGCCCGGGGACGCGTCCACGAGGTCCCTGTTCAGCATCTCCAGGCCGCACCCGGCCGCCTCCGCGATGGCGGCGGCGTCCCCATGCCGCTTGGTGGCGTGCCGGGCGTGGAACAGCGCCCCGGCACCCTCCCTCCCGCCGCCGGTGCCGTAGAACCACTCAAAGTCCAGCCCGGGGTACACCACTTCGGCCTCGGCGCCGCTCCGGCGCAGCTCCCGCTGCAACCACTCGCTGCACACGACGCAGCGTATCTTGCGGAACGCCTCCGACAGCCGCCCCTCGTCGCCGCCCGCCTGCCACAGCTCAAACCCCCTGACGTACCACACCTTGACCGCGGCGTCGGACCCGCATACGCTGGGGACGCTCAGGAACCCGCTGGCGATGGCGACGTCCGCCTCCGGCTGGCGCGCCCCCCCGACGATCTTCACCTCGGCGCACGGCGCATGCCAGGTGTAGTGGTTGAGCACCTCGCCGCTCGCCGAGTCCGGGCTGAATATGACGACGTCGGCGCCGAGCCGCGCCATCGTCTCCGCGCAGCGGATCAGCGTCCGGCTCCCGCCGTTGTTCCCGAGCCCCAGGCCGCACAGGTTTATCACAATCCGCACCCTAGCCTCCCATCCCAGTACGCCGCGTGGCCCGCCCGGTCCGCCGCGATGAACTCGAGGGACAGCGAAGGGTCCGCCCAGTCCAACTCCGCCGGCGGCGGGGCGGAGTAGCCCTGCATCGTCAGGGTTGACCCCGGCGCGTCGCGCATCGCGCTCAGGGCCTCGACCTTCGGGAGGCCGTAGACGATCCGCGTCGCCGCCCCGCACGCCGCGCACGGCACGGCGGCGTGTATCCTGCCGACCACGGCGGCGATGGCCGACGAGTAGATCGGCAGGTACTCGCGCCAGTCGCTGCTGAAGAAGACGTCGTCGCGCCCGAATATCCTCCTCGCCTCGGGCAGCTCGCGCGCGTCGTGGACGGTGACGGCGTCGGGCCTGCGCATGGCGGCGAGCCGCGCCCACCACTCGCCCTGGCCCGCGCGGAGGCAGACGACGAGGTCCCTGGTCTTGGGGGGCGGCGGGGTACGGCGCGTGGAAGGCCGGGTCGAGGAACCGCTCGCACGGTATCCCCGCGCCCTCGAGCGACCTCCGCGCGGCCTCGTCGCGGGCGGTCGCGCCGACGACCAGGCCCCTGACCCGCCGCAGGAGCGACGGGCCGCCCGGCTGGCCGACGCCCACGATGGCGACGGGGACGCCGTGCCGGAGGCAGGCTTCGTACCACGGCGCCATCCCGCCGCAGGTCCATTCGGGGGTGCCGGCCACCAGGAACAGCTTCGCCTGCCCGGCGAGGACGTCGGGATCCGGCAGGGCCTTCGACCGCTGGTGGAGGCGCTGGCCGCCTTTGAGGATGTGGCGGTCGATGTAGACCATCGGTCGCCCGCGCACGCCCAGCAGGTCGACGACGCCCTCGCGGATGAGCTCGTCCCCCATCGACCAGCCGGTGGTTGTGTTCACTAGGATCATTCGCGCCTCTCCCGCCAAACAAAATCGATTGGACTGCGGACCCGATCCGGAAGGCAATCGGCCGCCCCTGCGGGGCGGCCCCTCCACCCCTCCCAAGAGGCCTCTCCGCTGGCGGAAAGGGCCTCGGGCTACACGCTGCGCGGCTGGGCGGCCTCCCGGCCCGCGCCGCCGGAGGGTCCCTGGGGCGTCCGGATCAGGACGGGTCGCAGGAGACGTACCGGAAGACGAGCACCACGGACGGGCGGCCGCCGGACTCCGCGCACACCCGGCCCTCCAGCCACATGCGGCCGACCCGCGCGGAGGGGGCGAGGTTGAATATCCGGATCAGGGCGTTCCACCACGGGGTGCCGGGGTGCACCTCCAGCGTCGGATCCCCGGCCGCGTCGAAGGAGCCCTCGCCGCCCGCGCGGCGGTGGCAGCACAGCTCCGCCCGCTGGCGGGCGTCCAGGAGGCGGTCGCCGAGGCAGGACACGGGCGTGCCCCTCGGCACCTCCTCGTGGAGCCGGTCCTCGGTCACGCGGAGCTCCCACAACCCCCGGGCGACGCCGCCGGAGACCGACCCGACCAGCACGGGCACGCCGTCGTCGACGTGGTCCGGCGGCGCGCAGCCGGCGGGGTCGCGCACCTGGAACGTCTCGGTCACGACGGTCGGCGCAGTCGCCCCGGGCGGGGTCACCAGCCACTCGTCGCGCACCGTGCGCGGGCGGTCGTTCCACGACGGGTCGGTGGTCGCGAGGTACACACCCCTCCGGACGCGGACCGGGACGGCTATCACCTCCAGCGGATCCCCGGTGCCGTCGTCGAAGACGGACACTGGTCCGACGGTCGCGTCGACGAGGGCGCCGAGCCTGTCGCGCACGACGAGCCTGAGCTCGATGGACTCCCCGACGACCGCGTTCTCCCGGCTGACCGCCATGCAGTGGCGGCGGCCGGAAAAACACTACAACACGGTTCGGCCGCGGCCAACCGGTAACAAGGCCGGTTCACACGACTGTAATCACTTTTGCAGGGAGGCGAGCCACGCCTCGGCCTCGGCCAGCATCGCGTCGATCTCCGGGCCGCCCATCCCGCGCGGCTCGACGTCCCCGGGCGACGGCTTGGGCGAGCGGGCCTTCCGGTACTCGGCCACGACGCCGCGGTCCGACGTCTCGGCCCAGCCCGCGAACCACCTGCCAACCGGCTTCCGGTCGGCCGTCACCAGCCTCCGGGTGAACGTCCCGCAGGTCCGCGGCTCCGGCAGCGGCCCGACGACCTCGCGGCCGATCCTCCTTCTTGCGGCGTCCCGCAGGGGTCGCCGCAGGACGCGGTTGTGCGGCGCCTTGCGCACCCACCTCTCCCACCGCGCCGCGAGGGCGAGCGCCCTGAAGTAGATGGCGTGCAGCCGCTTCAGCTTAATGTACTCGCCGTAGCCGTACGCAACCCACCCCCATCTGGTCCTGTGCGCCTCCCCGACAACAGCCTGCTCCATCTTCTCCGCCGGCATTTCCGCTTTCTCAGTCATCTCGTCCTCCTTCTTGTTGGGTTCCCTGCGGCGCGGCCAGCAACTGCAAGGCGCGGAACACCCGCCGCCTCTCGCCGCGCACCGTCTCCGTGGCCAGCGCGGTGCACTCGCCGCCGCGGTCCGGCTCGCTGAACACGCGGAACGCCACGCCCTCCTGGGACAGCCGCCGAGCGAGGCCGAGCAGCCTGCGCTCGTCGCGCACGGCGCACACGATCACGTTGGGGTGCGTCCCCTGCGGCGGCGTCTGCATCACCGACTCGATTACTGCATGGCAGGCCTGGACGACCTGCTGAGGGTGGCTGAGGTCCTGGCGGACCGCCACGTACATGTACTGGGGCTCGGCGTGCGCCTCCCCCTCCGGACCCTGCTCAATCTACCTGAACCCCATAGCTCCCTCCTTCATGTTGCCTGCGGCCTTATTTAAGCCCGCACTCGCCAGCGGGCCGATCGCCGGCGGACGGCGCATCCCGCCTTCGCGGGCTATTCGGGCGTATGCGTCCGGCGGGACTCGAACCCGCAACCTGCGGCTTTAGAAACCGCGGCTCTGACCGCTTGAGCTACGGACGCGCAAAACAACACAAATTCCAGCTACTTAACGGTCATTCTGCCGACCCTCGCTCTGCCCTTGCCGCACTTTTTTCTTCCGGACAGCGGCTTGGCGGAGTCCAGCGCCGCGTCGAAGGCGTGGTCCAATTTGCTTCCGTAAGCCAACCATACGCCTCGGTCCAGAGACGAGCCGGACATCTTGCGTATGCCGTGCCTGGTTTTAGGAAACTCGTAGAAACCTACGAGCTTCCGAGAGCGCCTTTCTGCGCCTAAAATGGCATTGTCTAGGATCATCTGAAATCATCCTTTGACCGCCATCCACGGGGGCGACCAGTTATGGCCCCCGGTTCGCCCGCGGGAATCCCGCCCGCGCTGGGACCAACGGCCATGGACGACTCCGGACCCGCGGGGTCTGGAGTCCCAGGCCGAATGCCGGATCTTGCGGCAAAGGATGACTTCGGACCCGACGGGTCTGAAATGATCCCGGGCCGCGAACCCGGTGCCGATCTTGGACCTGTGAGGTCGGCTGGCTTCGGATGCGGCCTGGGACTGTGTTTCAGGCCCTGTGGGTCTGAAGCACATCCCTGGTCGTGAAGGAAACAATCCCGCATCCACGAGTACGCCTTCGGCGTCAGGTACAGGGACCGGGATCTTCCTTCAAGGTTCACCCGGTTACTTCCTGACGCGTCCGGCGTCACCGTAAAGTCCTGCCTTTCCAGGAACCCGACGCCGCGCCGCCCGATGACGAGAGCCGCCGCCGCGTGCCTGTTCATGGAGTACATCCGCGCGTACTTGAGCTCGCCCAGGTCCGACGTGAACGCCGGATTCACCGGGATCGCCTCGACGCCCGACCGCTCCGCGCGTGAGGCCACCGCGCCCAATATCTTGCGGTAGACGAAGTTCGCCTTCGCCCGGCGGAACTTGCGGCAGCCGGCGCTGCGCGACCCGGCGGGGAACTTCAACCTCTCCAGCGCGATCGGCTTCCCGAGCCGCTGCGCCTCGTCCACGACCCGCTTCGCCAGCAGGCGGACGTCGTTGTCGCGCTTCGCCTTCAAGGCGAACGGGAGTCTCTGCGCGCCGATGGAGCAGTGGCCGAGCAGGTTGCCGTCCGCGGAGACGTCGGCGACGGCGACCACGTCGGGGTTCGCGTCGACGCCGAGGACGCCGCGCGAGCGGTCCGTGATGATTGGTGGCGGATCAACCTCCCACGACGCCGCCACGGTGAACCTCCCGTTTTTCCGGCGGACGATCCGGACATCGTAGCAGGGCGTCTGGGACAGCACCTCCCTCCACTTTTCCGGAACGAACAGCCGCCCCTCGATCCAGTGGCCTCGCCCGCTCGGGTCGTTGACCAGGAGGCGGTCGCCCGCGATCCGGATGTTCGGGTTGCCGAACCTGTACTTAGACCTGTCGCCGCGGGAGTAGAGCCGCGCGTTCCGCCCGTCCCGCCATTCCGCCTTCGTCAGCGCGCCCGTCCGGAGCTGTTCCCACGCCCTGCGGCCCCCGAACAGCGCATGGTCCTGCTTGACCCCGGACGCCACGGTGCAGGCGTTGGCGACATACCGCTGGTTAAGCGCAGCCATGTAGTTGCGCTTGACGTAAATGATGACAGCGTTGCCGGACAACCCGCGCTTGTGGACCGCCTGGTAGGCGGAGCGGGCCGCCGAGCACTGGAGCCTCATCAGCTCCATAATTCGTTGGGTCGCCTCCGGCGGGAACCAGACCTCTCCATGCGCTACGGTTCGCATAACACCTCTGACCTCTTCTTTTTCCTGAACATCTTGAACTCTGTCAAAAGTCACGCGAACCTTATTGTAACAGCCGTCTGCTGGATTTAGGCCGTGAGGAAGAATCAGCCTCCTTCATCTGTCTTACCAACCTTCTTTCGCTTCCCAGTCAACGACTTGATGGAGGAGGACAACATCACATCGAAGGCACACGGACCAAACTGTTTTCGCAATCGGTCGTGTGTCTCAGTTCGTGAAGCGAGCTCGGACGGTTTATGTATGCCATAACTCCACAGGATCCGCGCCCTCTTGCCGCCGACGCCGTCCAGCCGCGTCAGCGCCGCCATCGCCGGTGGGAGCCCGTACCTGACCATCGCGCCGAGCTCGGCCCACTTGCCGTACTTCCACCACGGCGCGCACATCTTCTCCATCAGCGACAGCGCGGTGGCGACGCGGCCCATGTCCGCCGCGAGCTGCGCCTGGAGGCCCTCCAGGCCCGGCAGCCGCCGCCCGCGCATGAGTCCGGCGATCGCGGCCCCGACCACCGCAGGCGGCTTCTCCAACTGGAGGCCGCGCTTGGCGCACGCGCCGCGGAAGGCGGCGACGTCCGCGGCGCTGCCCCCCGCGCCGGCGGCCGCGTACTCGCTCACGTTGGCGATGGCCCACGGCGCCGTCACGTCGTCGATGGCCGTCCGGAGCTTGAACAGCTTGGAGAAGTTGATGCACCAGCCGCAGACCTGCCACGGGGAGAAGTACATGTGGTACGACAGCTTGCCGAGCGGGGTCGCCACGAACGTCTCGCCGTCGTCGGAGGTCTCCACCGCCCTCAGCCTGGACAGGTCCGCGAACGCGCGCTCGATGTCAGCCCGCTCGAGGACCAGGCCCTGCGCGTGGGCCAGGCTGCGGGAGTGCCAGTCCGCGAACGACGCGGCGTCCACCACCCGGCCCTGCACGATCTCGCTGACCGCGTGGAAGGCGAGGTGCCTCGCGTCGTTGAGCCTGCTGGTCACGGGCTCGACGGCGCCGTACTCGTCCTTGAGGGCGCTGAAGCCCGACTCCGGGAGCAGCACGTACGCGTCGCCGCGCGAGAGCACGGGGCGGCCGTCCCGTATCTTGGGGCGCCCTGCCCGGCCGCACATCTGCCGCACGGTCATGGACTCGACCCTGACGTTCGCGCGGTGCACGCCGGCGACGACGACGCGGTCAGCCATTCGGGGGTTCCTTGGGGAAGCATCCCTTCTTGCCGCGGGCCTTCAGATGGACTGAAAGGTCTGGGTTGAGTGGAAAATCAGCTCGACCACAACACCCTGATTCGCAACATCCGTGGATGTGGTCCCCGTGGCCGACCCCGTGAGGACACGTGCACTCGCCGCGGTAGCCGGGTCCGGTCCAGAACCCGGCGGCCTGTTCGGCGACCGGCTTGGCACCCGGTTCGGCGGCCTGTTCCGCTCCCTCCCTCTTGAGGCGCTCGCAGATCTCCCCGATCAGCCCGGCCGCCCACAGCCACACCCTCCTCTGCTTCGCGCTGCCGCCATCCTCGGCCTTCAGCGCGAACGCGAACTTGACCCAGTCCGCGCTCTCCATGTCCTTGATCGTCACCCGATCGCGCGACTCGGGATCCCTCTCGGTCGGGTCGTAGACGGCGAAGAACTCGCCGCGCTCGGTCCGCGCCAGCATTATGGTGTTGTCCTCGAGCAGTCTCATCGCGCCGCCTCCTCGCTAGCCGCCTCCGGCGGCCTGCCTCCGCCCGCCGAGCTCGGCGGACAGCCGCTGGACGTCCTCGTACGCGGCCCCGTCCAGGGCCGCCCAGAGCTCCCGCTCCGAACCGCCGTCCCCCCTCCCCCTGAACGACCGCACCATCCCGGCGAGGTGCCGCAACTGCCTCTCGCGCTCCCGCGCCATGAACTCCAGCGTGCACTCCTCGCACCGCGTGGCCTCGCCCGGGCGGCGGCCCGGGCAGTCCACCCCCGGCCTGGCGCCGCACTGGAAGCATGGGGTAGCGCCGTCGCTGAACATGGGCATCATGGGCATCACACGCGGTGCGCCGGGGCCGCGACGTCGGCGTCGCTGGTCTTGCTCGCCGTCACCTCGCCGCCGTTGTCCACCCTGACGCGGCACGGCTCCCCGTTCACGACGGCGAAGAGGTTCACCGGCCTGCCCCAGATGCGGCGGACCGCCTTCAGGGTCGCGGCCGCCCACTTCGCGTCCACGTCCGCGTCGTACGTGCGCATGTGCCCGAGGCAGAGCTCGCCGGCGTTCCCGTAGTTCGCGTCCGTCACGTAGATGTAGGGCTGCCCGTGGTTCGTCAGCATGAACAGGAGCTGCTCCTTGACGGTCCGGAAGTCGCGGTTCACGACGACCATCCTGCCGGTGCTCGGATCGATGCGGTGCTGGTACATGCGGTGCCGCTCGACGAACTCCGGGGTGAGGAACTGGTCGATGAACTGTATGTCGTTGAGGTGGCGGCGCACCTCGAAGATCTTCCTCCGGCCGGGCGTGTTGTCCGCCAGCGGCGGGGCCGCCGCGCGGTCCCGCCCCCACCGCTCCCTGGCGCCGAGGTCGTCGCACTCGTCGTACTCCTTGCCGTGCGCGCCGCGGTTCCACCTGTCCTCGATGTCGCGGAACAGCTCGACCCCGATCTTGTACGGGTTGAAGCTGCCGGGCGGCGACGCCAGCACCCCCGCGTTGTGGGCGCAGTACGTGAGGATGTCGGCCGTGGTCGCGGCGTACCGCGTCATTATCGTCGAGTGCCAGTAGACGGCCCACCCCTCGTTCATGACCTTCGTCTGGCCCTGCGGCGCGTAGTAGTACGCCTCGTCGCGCACGATCGACAGGATGTCCGCCTGCCAGTCCTCCAGCGGCGCCCGGCTGAGCAGGAACAGCATGACGTCCCGCCACGGGGACTTGGGGTCCTTCTTCCGGGCGTCCTCCTTCTTCTTCCGCGCCGCCGCCCGGTCCCGGGCCGCCCGCTCCTTCGGGTTGATGAACGCGTCCAGGTAGCCCCTGGCGCCGTAGCGGACCACGGCGTCGTTGCACTGCGGGTCGTCGTCGTCCTCCGGCCGCGCGGGCTTGGGCTGGCCCCTCTCGACGAACTGGGAATGCGGATCGATCAGGTTCTCCAGGGAGAGGCAGTCGTCGAGGAACCTCTCCACCTCGTCCGCGCCGATCCGGTCGATGTGCCTGCGGATCCGCGACGCGTGGTTCGCCATCTGGTCCATCATCTTGCGGTTGGTGCGGCGGAACCAGGCGTTGTTCTTGAAGAAGTCGCAGTGCGCGTAGACGTGGGCGATGACCGTCTTCTGGTCCGTGAACTCGTTGTCGTCCACGAGGTACGCGAGGCAGGGGTCGGTGTTGACGACCATCTCGTATATCTTGCCGAGGCCCCAGCCGTGCTGCTTGCGCACGCGCTCGTACTCCATGCCGAACCGCCAGTGCGGGAACCGCACCGGGAACCCGCCGAACGCGGCCAGCGTGCTCATCTCCTCGGCCGTGACGGACTCGAAGACAGTCTCGAAGAAGTCGAGCCCCTCCCGCCGGGCGTGCCCGGCGATCAGCGGTATCTGCTGCTGCACCTCGGGGGGCAGCCCCCGGTCGAGTCGGAAGATCATCGCAGTTCCTCCGCTGTCCGCCTACTCCTCTTCGTCCTTGGAGTCGCCCCGGGCGAAGATGCTCGCGACGTAGTTCAGCACGTCGGCGGCGCTCTGCTCGTTGTAGCCGAACTGGTCGATGAGCCGCTGCTTGACGATGTCGATCTTCGCCTGCGTCTCGTCGTCCACCACGCCGGAGACGACGTTCTTCAGCTTGATCGTGTCGCGCTGGTCCTCGAACAGCTTGAGCTCCAGCGCCTTGTGCAGGCGCGCGTTGGTCTTGTACTCGAACTTCTCGCCGTCGAGGGAGAGCGCGCCGATGTAGTTCATGATCTCCTGCCGGAAGTCGTCCTTGCGGCTCTCCGGGACGTCGATCTTCTCCTCGATCGACCGCATGAGCCGCTCGTCCGGCTCCTCGTCCTTGCCGGTGTACTTGTTGCGGACCTTCTCGTGCTGGGTGTACGACCGGATGTTCTCGATGTAGTTCGAGCAGAGCCGCCGGACCGCGTCCTCGTCCGCGCTGATGGCCCTCTGGACCTCCCCCTTGAGGATGTCCTCGTACTCCTCCTTCACGAGCTCCAGCAGCTCCCTGCACCTCTTCTTCGTGTCCTCGTCGCTGAGCAGGCTGTGGCCGGCCAGCCCGCCCTCCAGCTCGTTCATGACCATGAACGGATTGATGCCGCGCTGTTCCCTCGCGTGGGCGCTCACCAGGGCGTTGGATATCTTGTCCTGGATGTACCTCGGGCTGATGCCGAACATGCCCTCCCGCGGGTGCTGCTCGCGCATCTCCCGGACGGAGTCCTCGGTGAAGCCGGGCACCTGCTTGCCGTTGTACAGCTTCAGCTTCTGCATGAGCAGGAGCCCGGCCTTCTTGGACTCCTCCAGCCTGGTCAGCACGGCCCACATGGCCGCGACCTCGATCGTGTGCGGCGCGATGTGGATGTGCGGCACGCGCGTCGGCGAGAAGTCCTTCTCGTATATCTCCATCTCGTGCGACAGCCTCACGTTGTACGGCACGTCTATCTTGATCGTGCGGTCGCGGAAGGCCTCCATCATCTCGTTGCCCTGGAGCTTCTTGTACTCGGGTTCGTTGGTGTTGTGGCACACGATGTTCCCGACGCCGCAGACGAAGTTGTGCGGGCCGTCGCACTCGATGTCGTACAGCCACTCCTTCTTGACGGGCCGCGTGTGCAAGCGGGTGTCGCAGCGGTGGACGCGGCCGCCGCGCTTGCCGGTCCCGGAGACGAAGCGGACCCGGTAAGCCGGCGCGTGGTCGCCGCGTTCCGCGCGGTAGACGTTGTAGTCGTGACCGAGCAGCGTCGCGAGCGTCCCCACCTGGGCCGCTAGCAGCGGCGAGATCGTCTTGTAGTCGAAGAACTTTCTGGCGTAGTCCTCCGAAACCACTTTTCTCATCGCGGCATGCAACCGTCGCGTGCCATCGGTTTTCATCAACTCGTCGAAAACATGCTGGAGGAACACCTCCGGCAGCCTGAACAGGAAGTCCGGCAACCGTTTGTTGATTGCGTGCCGGCCGCAGTGGTGCTCGGCGAGCCGCGCGATGGCTTCGCTGCCAAGATAAAGCCTCCAAACGGAGTCGGTCTTGGCACCGAAGTCGATGGAACCCTTGCTAGTAGTGATCCGGGCATAGGCGGCTTGAACTCGTTTGAGTTCCTTGCGGTTGGCCTGCGAGATGACCAGCCCGCCATTCTCGCCGTTGATATGGCCTTCGGTGGCGTACCACACCAGCACGGTCAGCAGATCCTTGAGCGCGGCGGCGTCGTGGATCGGATCATATTCGGCGCGAACGGCGGTGGCGTGTCGCGGCAGGTCCAGTCTGGCCCAGCCCAGTGGACATGGTTTGGTCATCTTTCCGCCCTGTGAGGTGACACGAGCCTCTTCCCGTACAAAACCCTGCAAACCATCGACAATATCGATCGTATTTCGCTTCCGCTTCGTGTGTAGCGGGACATCAAATCGCCGAACGGCCATCACCTCACGAGGCTCCTCCGGATAGAAGACCCGGCCACTGCGGTCATAGATCGAGTGGTTCGGCGTGGTCTCAACGACGCCCCACTTCTGTGAGGTGGTCAAAAGGTTCCCGGTGAACCTGTGACGGAAGACGGACTTGACCGGCGTCCAGGCGGAGCGGCCCGCGTCGAAGTCGTAGGCGAGCACCTTCAGGTCGGACGGGTCGTCCGCGAACCTCGCGTACAACGACTCCAGCGTGAACCATGCGGGCACGCCGCGGTGCCGGACTAGGATGGGCGTACACCCCGCCACGCTGTGCCCGCAGATGACCTCGTCGATGTCCGTCTGCGAGAACTTCTTCGGCTTGATGGAGTGCTCCTGCGACGCGCCGAGAAGGTCGTAGAGGAACGCCACGTCCAGCTTGAGCACCTCGATGAACTCGCAGATCCCGCGGTTCGCGATGTTCAGCTCGCCGTCGAAGTTGAACGCCCGCGGGTCGCTGTCGCTGCCGTACTCCGCGATCTTGCGGTAGTTGATGTCCCCGGTCAGCTCGGTGGAGTCCTGGTTCTTCTCGTCCTTGGGCTGGAACGTGCCGATGCCCACGCGGTCCTTCTCGCTGACGACGAGGCGCCGGACGGCGACGTGCTCCATCACCCTGTCGAAGTCCTGGTCGTACTTCGCCATCAGGTCGTTGAACGTCCTGCGGCAGAACGGATCGAGGTCCCCGTCGACGCGGATCGGCCTGTAGTCGGCGTCCCCCGACCGCCCCTCGTTGATCTTGGCGACGACCCGGAGCCTGGCCTCGAGCGGGATGAGCTTCAGCGGCTCCTCGTGCATCGGGCACCAGTGGATGTCCCCGTCCACCGCGTCCGCGTCCCCGAGCTTCCACCCGAAGGTGTAGAGCGCCCCCTCCGGCAGCCTGCTGTACCGCTCCAGCCCCTTCTTGAGCAGGCGGACGATGGTACTCTTGGCCGACCCGACCGGGCCGTGAAGGAGTAGTATCCTCTTCTCCGTGCCGTAGCCGTGCGCGGCGCTCCTGAGCACGTCGACGAGGCGCATGAGCGCCTTGTCGAGGCCGAACACCGCGTCCCTGCCGCCGTCGAGCGGGTCGGAGAAGAAGTTGTACCGGATGACCTCCTGCCGGCAGTCCTTGTAGGTCGACGAGCCGTGGTGGAGGACCATGTCGTAGATGCGCTGGAAGGCGTTCCTGGCCACGGTCGGATCGGCCTCGACGAGGCGCAGGTAGTCGTCGAACGAACCCGTCCACTGCATCGCCTTCCGGACCCCGGTGTCGAGGCCCCCGCTGATGAGACTGTGTAGCGGGGCGGCCTGCTGCTTGGCGCCCCCCGCGGCAGGCGTCGTCCCGCTCTCGACCGGCTTCGTTATATCCATCCGCTTTTCTCCAGTCCGGCAGACCCTGTGGCCTTCTTCCGTCGCGACACACTATACGCGCCGTCAGCACGCGGAGTCGGAGTACCCGTAGAGGCGGGTATGCGGATACGCCCGTAGCAAATCTATATCAAAGATTGCTGTCTGGATCCGCGCCGGAGAACGCGCTCCGCGGCAGGTGCACCGCGTTCTTCACGTGAGGCCGCCACCTGTCGTGCCTGGACTGGGCGTTGATGAGCCACAGCCACGGCATGATTACGATCATGCAGTCCGCGAAGCACAGCCTGTCCATCATCCTGTACCCCACCGCCATCGGCGAGTGCGGCGGGTTGGCGACCACCAGGTCGTACTTCCTGTCGGGCGTCGGCGGCCGAAGAAGTCCAACTGGGCCACCCGCAGCCCGGCGGCGGCCTGCTCGCGGCAGTACTCCCCGTCGATCTCGACGCTGGTTATCTCGGCGCGGGGGAACGCGGCCTTGGCGGCGGCCACGAGGGTGCCCCGGCCGGAGCACGGCTCCAGGATCGTGGCCGGCTCGCGGTCGGCCAGGGCCAGCATCGCGGCCGCCACTTCCGGAGGAGTTTGAAAGCCGTAACCCATATTCTCCCCCTACGGTACCGCGCCGGCCACCCGCTCCGGGCGCGCCGCGACGCAGCAGAGGTTCACCACCCCGCGCTTCGTCCTCGTCCGCCTCGCGACCGCGACCTCCAGGCCGTGCCTGCCGAGGAGCTGCGAGAGGCCGCGCTCGCTCGGCAGGAAGTAGTGGCAGGAGTTGAACCTGTCGTGGCCCTCGCCGCACAGGTGGACGCTGAGGGCGTCCGGCACCTCGACGTACAGCATGCCGCCGTCCGCCATGTCGGCGAGCAGCCCGCCCAGGAACCCGTCCGCGTCCCGGATGTGTTCGAGGACGTGGAGCAGCGTCACGAGGTCGAACCGCCCGCCGGCGAAGGCGGCCCGGCGCCGGAAGAGCCCGGGCCTGTACCGGGAGGCCTTGGTCGCTATGCTGGCGCCGGCGGCCGCGGCCTCCCTGCGAAGCAGGCCGCAGCTACTGCTGTCGGGGTCGACCGCCGCCACACGCCACCGCGGGAACCGAAGCGCCATGCCCCACGGGAAGACGCCGAGGCCGCTGCCGACGTCCAGCATGCGCACCGGCGCCTCGAGGTTCATGAACGGCCGCAGGTCGTGCGCGAGCGCGTCGATCCTCGCCAGGTTCTCGGACCCCCCGCGCGGGAGCCCGCTGATCCGGCGGAAGATGGACTCCTGCGGCTCGTCCCGGACGGCGCCCTCGGCGCGGTACGCGCGCCCGTAGACGTCCTCGATCCTCCCGCTGCCGCCGGCCTGCACCAGCGACCCGCACGCGCCGCAGATCCTCGTCTCGCGCCAGTACCCCTCCGCGCCGACCCCGATCGCGGCCTCGTACTTGTCGGGCCGCCCGTGCCGGAACAGCACCCGACCGATGTCGTCAGACAGGCATAGCGGGCACGACTTCCTCTCCGCCGTCGTTGGCATGCCCCTCCTCGTCATTCGCCTTGGTCCGCGCGGCGGCCGTCCACAGTGTGCCGCCTGGGCGAGCAGAACACACCGCCCTTCGTCCCGCCGTCCCCGTAGTCGAACGCCTGGTCGCCGTGCCCGCCGGGCGGGCGCAGCCCGAGCACGCCGGGGTTCGGGATCGCCTCCAGGCAGAGGCTGAGCGGTTCGGGGTGCTTGAAGCACGTCATCGCGTCCTCGGACGAGAGGAGGCGCCTGCCGTCCGGGATGTGCGACTGGCCCTCGATGCAGTTGACGATGCACCTCATCGCCGGGACGCCGTTCCTCTTGGCGGCCAGGAGCCGGTGGCACCCGATGCAGACCTGAAATGTGCCGTCGTCCCGCCGGTTGTGCGCGATCACTGGGTCGATCACGCCGTGCTCGGCGACGGACGCGGTCATTCTGTCTATCTTCGCGCAGTACTCCTTGTCGTGTCCCTTCCTGTAGCCGACCTCATGGTCCACGAGGGGGTACAACTGGTCGGTCGGTATCTCGGCGAACACCACCACCAGCGGAGCCTTGATCGGGAACTGCCTGAACTTCATGATCCCCTCCTCATGCGGATGCCGGATGTCGTGCACGCTGGTCCGCCCGGCGAGCCTGACCAGGTCCGTCCCGACGTGCAGCACCTGCGCCTCGAGGAAGTACGCGGTCATGTTCCTGGCGTGGTCCTCGGAGTCGCGGTAGTTGAACCCGCTGACCGTCACGCACCCGGAGTTGCGCTCGTTGGCCAGCTCGTGGATCGCCTGCATGACGCCGTGGTGACGCTTGTAGAAGGCGCTCCGCGAGATGTAGAAGCCGCCGACCACCTTCGGCGCGCCGTGCACGTTCAGGTGCCGCCCCAAGCGGCTGACGGCCTTCGGGCCGAATATCGAGACGTCTATCGCCTCCGGATCCACCCCCGGGCCGATCAGCGCGGCCTCGGGGTGCGCGGAGGTCGCATCGTCCACGTAGCGAACCCACCCCGGGTCGAGCTCTGTGTCCGCATCGATCTTAACCACCCATGGGGCGGTTGCGATCCTGTCCATGTCACGGACGCAGAACCTGCTGAAGTTCCGGTAGCCGTTCTCCGGGTGGTGCGTCGGCCTGTGGATGCGGTCGCAGAGCGGCCCCAGCTCGCGCAGCTCGGCCTCGGTGAAGAACGACGAGGCCAAGTGGAGCGTCCCGAACGGTTCGAGCAGCGGCAGCAGCCAGCGGACGCGGTCGAAGTCCCGCGAACACCCCACGATGAAGATGTCATACCTGCTCTTGTAGCCTTCACACATTTGAGGCATCTCTGTGCTCTATAACCGCGCCGCATCGACCTTGACCACCCACTAACGTCCCACTTGGGTTCCTGCTTCGTCGAGGTGTGGTTTCACCGCAGTGCGCGGCCAGAGCCTCCCTCTCCGCAGGCGTTTTCGCCCGAGGCTCACTCGGGCATGGTTCCCCGCCGTTCGCGGGTACCAGCGACCCGGGACTGTGTTTCGAATCTGAAGCACATCCATGGTCGAGCAGTAGATACAGCAGGTTCAGCGCCGCGTTCAGGTCGCGGTCCAGCTCCAGGCCGCACCCGCAGCGGAACATCCGCTCGCCGCGCGGCAGCTCGTCGCGCACCGCCCCGCAGGAGCTGCATGTCTTGCTGGACGGGAAGAAGCGGCCGGCGATCTTGAGCCGGGTCCCGTAGATCGGACACTTGTACTGAAGCTGCCTCCGGAACTCGTACCACCCCATGTCGGCGATCAGCCTGGCCAGGCTCCTGCTGCACATCATCATCCAGCGGACCGACAGGTCCTCGATCGCCACCGCTTGGTTCTCGCGGCAGAGCCGGGTCGTCAGCCTGTGGAGGAAGTCCTTGCGGACGTTCCTGATGTGCCTGTGGAGCCTAGCCAGGCGGAGCCTGGACTTCTCCCAGTTCTTCGATCCCTTCTTCCTCCTCGATAGCTCTCGGGAGAGGCGGCGGAGCTTGTCCAGCGCCTTGGCCAGCGGCCTCAGGCCCTCGATCATCTCCCCCGTCGATAGCGCCGCCAGCTTCAGGACGCCGAGGTCCACGCCGACCTCGCCGTCGGCCGTCCGTTCCTTGCGGAGGTCGCCGACGTCGATCTGCACCGAGATGAACCACCGATCGACGTCCTTGCGGATGGTCGCCCCCACGACCTTGCCCTCGAGCCTCAGTTCCTCTCGCATCTTGACCGGGCCGAGGTTGAACTTCTTTGGGCCGAGGCGCAGCGTCCTGCCGTCGAAATCCATCTCCCTGTTGTGGACGTAGAAGCTCTCCGGACTTCGGCGCTTGGTGCGGAATTTAGGATGTCTGGCCTTCCCGCGGAAGAACGCGGAGAAGGCCTTCTCGAGCTGGTTCCACGGTTCGTCGTAGGCGTGGCTCGAGACCTCGCCCATCCACGAGAATTCCTCACGCCGCGTGGCGTTGAACTCACGCCTGAGTCTTCCGTGGTCCACCTTACCGTCCACCTCGTACGCCCGGTTCCACATAGCCAAGGCGTTGTTGTAGCTGAATCTCGCCACTCCAGCGGCGCGCGAGAAATACGCAGCCTGCCTCGGGGTCGGGTCAAGAGCTATGGGGTGGGCCAGAATCACACCTTATTCTAGCCAGCCAGTCCTACGAGATGAAAATGAAACAGCGATCCGACATCAACACAAATTATCTGGCCGTGAACTCAGTGGCTTCCGTGACCGCATCCAGCTCTATTCGCCACAGCGTCGCCTGCACGCACTTGTCGGCCCTCCGCTGCCGGTCGGAGCCGTAGAACGGGTCGGCCCTGTCCAAGTCGAACACACGGCTCCAACTGGCCTTAATGCGCGCGTTGAGCCCCGCGTCGGGGAGGGGCCTCTGCACGCATGAGTCGAAGCCGCGGCTGGTCACCTCCGCATCGAACGCGTCGTAGTCCTCCTCGCTCTCGCCGATGTACCAGTAGTTGAGCGCGAAGTGCCAGAGGTCGAAATCGGAGAGGAGGGCGCTCTCGGCCGTGAACCCGATCCTGACGCCCCTCTCGCCCCGCGCGAGGTGCCCCCCGCAGCGCAGGTCGGGGCGCGGGCGGGCGGCGCTGCTCCACTGCTGCCAGGCCCACAGCGGCATGGCCCCGGCGCGTGGCCTGCCCGGCACCCTCTCGGCAGTCCTGGACGCCATCCAGGCGTACGCGTTGCGCCACGCCCACCCGAGGCCGTCGTAGGCCGCCGAGACTAGCGCCGGGTCGGCGACGATGGAGCCGTCGGCCCTCAGCCTGTCCCAGAAGTCGGCGCGATGGACTGTCCACAGCTTTATCGCTTTTTCCACCTAAAGGATAATAGCGCTTGATCCGACGAAATTCGACGCTGCTTATCTTATCTCCAACGACGGACCAGCGAGTTTGGGTCCAGCGGCTGGGAAGATGGCTTGCTGGATTCGTCCTAAAATCGAACTGAGGAATGGTCGCCGGTTCCGGACCCGCTCCAGAAGAACTACAAAGCGGTCCGACGCTGTCCGCTAGAATGTCTCAATGCTGCTGTCACACAAGATAGCCTTAGAGCCGAACCAGAGGCAGCTCGCCTACTTCCGGAGGGCCGCCGGGACGGCGCGCTTCACCTGGAACCTCGCCCTCGCCGCCTGGGAGGAGGCCTACCTGGCCGACGGGAAAGTCGATTCCTTCAAGCTGGAGCGCGACTTC
>Ga0315289_10000108_pt1 | contig 127990 bp, 118 predicted proteins | sample YL17G11_40_MG_FD_203452 | JGI IMG/M metagenome (GOLD analysis project Ga0315289, IMG submission 203452) | Sediment microbial communities from Yellowstone Lake, YNP, Wyoming, USA - YL17G11_40 | ecosystem: Environmental > Aquatic > Freshwater > Lake > Sediment | place: USA: Wyoming | collected... | reverse complement strand
CTCGTGCGGCGAGACGGAGGGGCCGTGCTGGAGCTTCACAACGGCCGACTGCAGGCCGCCTGTGCCGACCAACCCGAATCCGGCGGACGGAGCGGCCGATGTATCGGTATCTACGGCCTTGTCTTGGAACAACGACGACGGTCCGCCGCCGCCGCCGCTAAGCGGCGGCTCCAAGACCAGCGAGTTCGCCGGGTGGACGACTGTGACGGGATCGCGGCCCGAACTTGATCAGGTGACCGTCGCATCGGCCCGCGCGGTGGGCAGTCTGGCCCACACCCTTGTTGCCACGCAGGGCGAATTGATGATTGATGCCTATGACCGCGGGTGGTGGAGAAACGATGGGCTCCATGATGCAAGCAACAAGAACACGTTTACGGGTCAGAGCGACACTCAGCAGCTCCATTCCTTCTTTGTTTTTGACCTTTCTTCTGTCCCGCCCGGATCTGTTACCGTCGCCACACTCCGTCTCGAGATTGAGAACTACTACGGGCCTGATCCTTCCGAATCCCTTACCATATACGATGTGTCCACACCGGTATCGGTTCTCACTTCCTCCGGCACAGACGTCGCGGTGTTTAATGATCTCGGGTCGGGCAACAGCTATGGGAGCTTTACTGTGGCCCCAACCAATGTGGGAAGCATTGTTGAGATTGCCTTGAACGGCCAAGCCCTCACCGACATTGGCGCGGCGGCCGGCGGATACTTCGCCTTGGGCCTCAAGGTTGATGACATAGGCTTGCCCTCCGGCAGTGAAGCTGTCCGATTCAGCGCAGGCAGTGAAGCCCGCGTTCATCAGCTTGTCTTGAGTACCGCAGGCGGAGGCTCGACTACCTATGATGTCTACATGGGCGACTCCTGCGGCAACATGACCAAGATCGCCACGGACCTCACCCAGCCGACGTATGATCCTCCTGGGAGTCTGCAAGGGAATGCGACCTACTACTGGAAAGTCGTGGCGAAGAACATCTGCGGCGAGACTGAGGGGCCGTGCTGGTCGTTTACCACGGAGAGTCCGACCATCACGAAGCCCGCGGATGGCACCTCGGTCGAGGTCAGGGGAGCAATCGTGTCGGCTGCATTCCCGGACTTCTTCTACATCGAAATGGATACCAGAGAGTGCGGAATCCGGGCGCAGAAGCCTGCTCACGGACTTACGACTGGCACGAGGGTAAACGTTGCCGGAGTGATCTGGACCAATGCGGACGGTGAGCGCTACATCGCGGCCTCCAGCGTCACCCAGTTGGGCAGCGCCGGCATTAGCCCATTGGGCATGTGCAACAGGGCGCTGGGCGGTGGAGATTGGCAATACGACGCCGGTACGAAAGCCGGACAGAAGGGCATTACCGATGCGTCCGGACTCAACAACATCGGCTTGCTCGTTACGATCTGGGGCAAGGTTACCGCGTCAGGCAGTGGCCCGCGTGGCCTGGTTTGGTTCTACATAGACGATGGCTCGAACGTGCAGGACGGCACGGGGATCGCCGGCGTATACTGCGAAGTGCAATCCGGGGTCGCTACTCCGGCGGTCGGCGCTTACGTCTTCGTTGTCGGCATATCGAGTTGTGAGTTCTACGAAGGCAACCTGGTGAACGTGCTTCGCGTTCGTGACCAGCAGGATATCGTGATCATCTCTGTCCCGCTTGGACAAGCTGCACGAAATGCGGCCTCGTCCGTCAGCGCCAGACCCAGGGACGTGCGCAAGCCGGACTAGCGCAACGGGACTCACGGTCGGTCACGCATCAACGTAGCGCGGAACATACTGAAGGCTCCCTCGATTACCAGGAGGGAGCCTTCTCCGTTAATCGAACGCAAACCCATACATCACCCTCTGCTCTGTCCAGATCACGGACCTCACTTTGGTGAGTCTGGTGAGCGACAGCCCGCTCGGTTCCTCGGCCATCAGGATCGCCTCAAAATCCCCGGCAAAACCTCCTTCACCATTTCCAGCCCATTGGCGTATAATAGAGCAGGGGCCGCTTTTCGGCACTGCCGCCCCTGATTGCTTTCGCCGATGGAGAGGTCTTTGCGTCATACGACAGCCTTTATCTTCCTTCTGGTACTGGCTCTGGTCAAGCCGCCTGTGAGTGCCGCGGACGAGGTCGCGCTCGTCGTCGGGGGCGGGAAGATATTCCTCCATACGCCGCCGGTTTTCGTGGACGGCTCCGTCTACGCTCCGCTCGCCGCGCTGGACGCGGTTGGAGCGAAATGCGAGACCGACAGCAAGCATAAGCGCGACGGCCAGAAGGTGAAGATCACCTCCGCCGGCGGTAAGAAGTTTTCCTGCCGCGCGCGGCTGGTCGGCGATGAGCTGATGCTCCCCATACGCGACATCGCCCCCGAGCTGGGGGCAGTAGCGGACTGGGATGAAGTATCCAGAATCCTCAGCCTTCGGGCGCGCATCGAGAGCATAGCATTCGACGGCTCGGAACTCCGCGTCACGACCTCGTATCCCGTTACCTACGCTGATTCCTGGTGGAACGCCAAGCTCATTTTGGACCTCCACGGGGTGCAGATGCCCGCAAGGCAGTCAGACCTGCCGATCGAGAACAGCACGGCGATAGCCATCAGGACAGGGAGCCACGATAACGGCGAGACAGGCAGGATCGTGCTCGATCTGCCCAAAGCCGTGGAGCATAAAGTGAAGAGCGCCCGCAAGACATCCAAGATCGCGGTCTCCATTTCCGGCCTTCGGCCGGCGGACCTCGCCGGCGTGATCCCAGAGGGACGAGTCGCCGATGAGAAAGCCCCGCCCGTGGGACAGCCTCCCCAGGCGGAAACCAAGCCGCCGGTCATCGAGCTTCCTCCCGTCAGCGTCACCGATATCGGCTGTCGGAAGCACGGCCGCCGGGCCGAGGTGCGCGTGAGCATGAGCGGGCCTGCAAAGTACCTTACCTCTATGACCCGGCAGCCGGACCGGTTCGTGGTAGATATAGCGAACGCCGTGCTCGCCAGGGAGTTCGATGACATGCCGGTCGGCCACGAATTGCTCCAGGGCATCCGGGTCGGGCAGTTTGCGGAGAAGGCTGTCAGGATCGTCATGGATCTGACCAGGATTGCGGCCCCGGACGTGGAGTGGGACGAGGCATCCGGCAGCCTGGTTATCAGCCTGCGGCTTCCGAAGAACGCCGGGGGCTCGCTCGCGGACAAGATAGTCGTCATTGATCCCGGCCATGGAGGCAAGGATCCGGGCGCCGGCGGATGCGACGGCCAGTGGCAGGAGAAGAATTCCAACCTGGCGATCGCGTTGTGCTTGCAAAAAGCGCTTTCAGATATGGGGGTTTGCGCCCTGATGACTCGCAAGACGGATGTTCGGCTCGGCAGCACCAAGACGGAGGATCTGAACAGTAGAGCGGCCTTTGCAAGGCGTCACTCGGCGGACCTCTTCGTGAGCATCCACGGCAACTCCGTTAGCGGACCCAGGTCCCCGTCAGGCATTGAAACCTACTATCACGGGCGCGAGGCCAGCAGTATGGCGCTCGCATACTGCGTGCATTCTGAGGTCATCACTGTGGCCGACCTCCCCGATCTGAAGGTTAAGTCAGACTTCAGGCTGTACCAGACTGGATTGGGAATCCTGCGCAGGGTGGTGAGCTGCGGCATCCCTGCCATGTTGATAGAACTCGGCTTCGTCAAGCATCCGGTGGACCTGGCTAAGCTGAAGGATCCGAACTTTCAGCAGGAGGTCGCGGAGGCCGTCGTGAGAGGCTTGAGGACCTACGTCGAAGGTAATTCTTCCTCGCTCAGGCAAAGCGGGAACCCCGAATCGCCTCCGAGCGAACCGATTACCGATGCCGAATCCGCTGTAGAGCCTCCCGCCGAGACCCACGATGCGCCCAAGCAGACTGACAAGCCGGCCACGGAGCCCCAGAAACCGACTTCCACTACCGGCCCTCACAGGCCGGGGGAGGCATATAAATGAAAAAAGTACCGCGAGCATCAATCATCATTCTCCTGATAGCGTGCGTGGCCCTGGGCGCGTACCTCGCCATCAGCCGCCAGCCCGCCGAACGTCCACAGCCGCCTCCGCCTCCATTTCCAACTCCGTCAGTGAAGGCTCCGAAGAAGGTGAAGGTCTATCGGGTGGCGGTCGAGAACAACCAGCCAAAGCTTCGGGCCACCGAGAGCGACGTTCGGCCGGGAGAAAGTCCGCCTGAGGCAGCGCTTCGCCGCCTGATCGAGCAGGGAGACACTTCGGATCTGGCGAACCCTATACCGAAGGGCACTCGGCTGCTCGGGCTCAAGGTCGAGGACGGTCTCGCGACCGTGAATCTCAGCCGCGAGTTCAGGGACAACTTCTCCGGCGGCTCGGAGGCGGAGGGCCTGACGATCGGAGCGATCCTCCGGACCCTCGGCCAGTTCCCGGAGGTCAAGCGCGTCTTATTCCTCATCGAGGGTAAGCCCCTCGATACGCTGGGGCATCTCGATCTCGAGGGGCCGCAGGACGTCGGTTGGGTAGGTTCGGAATATGGTGATGACAATTGACCGGTAACGCGCCGATCGGCATATTCGACTCAGGGCTCGGCGGCTTAACCGTTGCAAAGCGAGTATTGGAGAGGCTGCATCAGGAGAGCGTCGCGTATGTAGCGGATCAGATACATATCCCGTACGGGGAGCGCCCGCCTCACGAAATCCGCAGTTTCGCACTGGGGATCACCGATTTCTTCATCCGGCAGGGCGCAAAGCTGGTCATCATGGCCTGCAACATGTCCTCCGCCACGGCCCTTCAGGCGGCGCGCGAGCTTTTCCCTGATACGCCCATCGTCGGAGTAGTCGAAGCAGGCGCGCGGTCCGCCGCAGCGGACCGCATCGCGTCCGGCGGGCCGATAGGAGTCCTCGCCACAACAGGCACGGTGAGCACCGGCGCATACACGAGGGCGCTCCTTCGCGTCCTGCCGGACGCCATCGTACTGGAGCAGGCGTGTCCGCGCTTCGTCCCCCTGGTGGAGGCAGGGATGTGCGATTCCCCGGAGGCGGAGGAGGCGGCGCGGGAATACGTGAAGCCCCTGCTGTCGGCGGGATGTCGCACGCTCATACTCGGCTGCACGCATTACCCGTTTCTGATGGGCGTCGTCAGGAAAGTCGTCGGGCCTGGGGTGGCGATCGTGGATCCGGCGGAGGAGACGGCCGCCGAGGCCGCTAAAATTCTGCAGGAGGCCGGGCTGGCGAGTTCCGCGGACGCCGGGCCGGAGCATGTCTATTTCACCACAGGCAGCCCGGACCGGTTCGCGGAGCTGGGGAGCCGGTTCCTGGGCAGGACGATTTCCGGTGTGCGGAAAATTAATTGGGGACTAGAACTAGGAGTGATCGAATGGCAAGAGAAGATGGTCGGGCAAACGACGAAATCCGCCCTGTAGCTATCACGCGCGGATATATAAAGTATGCCGAAGGCTCGTGCCTCATCGAGATCGGGGACACGCGGGTCATCTGCACCGCGTCCGTGGAAGAAAAGGTTCCGCCTTTCCTCAAAGGCTCGGGCACGGGATGGGTCACGGCCGAATACGGGATGATCCCGCGCTCCTGCCGCACCAGGAACGTGCGCGAGGTGGCGAGGGGTCAGTTCGCCGGCAGGACGATGGAAATCCAGCGGCTCGTGGGACGCGCCCTGCGCTCCATATTCGACCTCAAAGCAATCGGCGAGCGCACCATCTGGACGGACTGCGATGTCATCCAGGCGGACGGCGGAACGCGCACCGCTTCCGTGACGGGGGCGTTCGTCGCGCTGGCGGAAGCCGGCGACTGGCTGAAACGCGAGGGCCTCGTGAAGAAAAATCCCATCACCGAGTACCTGGCGGCGATCAGTGTGGGCATCGTGGGCGTTGATGAGATGCTCGACCTCCAGTACTCCGAGGACTCGCTGGCCGCCGTTGACATGAATGTGGCCATGACCGGCGGCGGAAAGTTCGTGGAGATCCAGAGCACCGCCGAGGGCATGCCGTTCAGCCGCGAGAAGTTCAACAAGCTCCTCGACCTCGCCCAGAAAGGCATTCTCCGGCTCTTCGATATCCAGAAGGAAGCCCTGGAAGGGATTCTCTAACCGCCAAGACGCCAAGGGAAAGCTATATGGGGAATATTACAAGACGCGAGCCTGGCGCTGAACTAGACCAGCTTGCACACGGAGTTATCGGAGCTGCCATCGAGGTGCACAGGCTGCTGGGCCCGGGATTCCTGGAGTTGGTGTACGAGGAAGCCCTTTGTGTCGAACTCGGGCTTCGCCGTATACCATTTATCCGCCAGGCGGCGCTGGGTGTAGATTACAAAGGGCACGCGGTTGGTGAAGGACGGTTGGATCTGCTGGTGGGTGATGCGTTGGTCGTCGAGCTGAAGGCCGTGGACGCGCTGGCTCCCATTCACTCAGCCCAGCTACTTTCATATTTGAAGGCGACCGGATATCAACTTGGCCTGCTAATCAACTTCAATGTCCCTATACTCAGGAACGGCATCAAGAGAGTCGTTCTGTCCTGAGGACAAACCGGCTTATAAGCGGCCCCAAATGCCTGGATTCTCTAACCGCCAAGACGCCAAGAGAAAGGCGTATGCGTATCAGGAGTGCTGAGCCCAACGTGGATTAGCAGCCAGCGATAAAGTCTTATTGTCTCGGATTTAGGTTTTGGTCCGGGTCCTGGATTCTCTCCATCCCTTGGCGTCTTGGCGGTTCACCAAAAATGCGCAGTTAGACCGGCTTCCCAGGTCTGGATTCTCTCTACCCTTGGCGTCTTGGCGGTTCACCCAAAATGCACGATCTTGTCCTTGCAACCAGAAACGCGAAGAAGGTGAAGGAGCTTACGGCCCTGCTGGCCCCGATAGCTATCGAGGTGAGGGTGCTTTCGCTCCTCGACTTCCCCGACGTTCCCGAAACCCCCGAAACGGGCGCTACCTTCGCCGAGAACGCGGAGTTGAAGGCAAGGGCCGCCGCGCTTGCGACCGGCCGGATCGCCCTTGCGGACGACTCCGGCCTGGAGGTGGATGCGCTCGGCAGCCGACCGGGAATCTACTCGAACCGCTTCGCCGGGCCGGGAGCCGCCGACCGCGATAAGTACATGCGCGTCCTCGAGCTGCTCAAAGGCATCCCGGATAAGGACCGAACCGCCAGGTTCCGCGCGGCGGTGGCAGTCGCAACCCCCGATGGCAAGGCGGTCGTCGTGGAAGGCACGTGCGAGGGCCGGATAGCACGCGAGCCGAAGGGCGAGGGCGGATTCGGCTACGACCCGATCTTCTACCTGCCCGAGCTCGGCAGGACGATGGCCGAGCTTTCCCCCGATGAGAAAAACCGCATCAGCCACCGCGGTAAAGCCCTCCGCGCTGCAAGGCAATTGCTCGCGGAAATGCTGACCATGTGAATGACGAGCCTCGGGCCTTTTCCCCGTGCGGTTGAAACCCCGGTCCGCATTCGCAGAGTAATCCCCCCTGCCGGAAAGGACTGCATTCCGGCAGCGTCAAAGGCGCTGCTAACCCAGAGGGTTTCGCTCGTGCCCAGCCCAGGAATTTATTCCTGGGCGCTCGACCCGCGAGCGATGCCCAACCACACCCAGGGTTGTCCCGACTACGGGATCCCGCTCCGGCGGGAGAAACCCTGGGCTGTGTGCGAGCGAAGTCCTGCCGGACTCATCCTCCGATGGCGTTGGATCCGGCTGGGCAGCTTAGCCCCCGGAGGGGGATCCGCCGCGGCGGATCGCACGGGCATCTGCAATCACCCACGAACCAGGTATCGAATATCTCCCCGGTACGAGGAATAATCCCTTTGGCGTCGTATCAAGTAAGTGAAGGGGGTATGGGCGTATGAAGCTAAGAGTGAGCCTCATTATTCTTCTGGTTTGCGCGATTTCAGCCGCGCTGTTCCCGGCTGATCGGGCGTTCGCCGCTGGTTTCGACACGAAAATCTTCCGCGCGGCGGCTATCGGCCTCGTCGTGAAGGAAGCCTCGCCGGCGCTCGACAAGTTCATCAACACGTTCACGTTCCAGCAAAACATCCCCGTCGGCATGTCCACCAAGGTAGTGCCGATATTGAGCGTAGGCGAGAAGGGATACGTCGGCGCGGCCCAGGTCTCCGGCCCGGAATCCAGCGTGAAGACCGTCCAGGCCGTCTGGTTGTATGAGGACAACTTCAGCCGGAACGAGTTCCGCCTGAAAATCCTCGTGCCGAGCGCCAGCCTGAATCCGTTCGCGTTGAAGCGCGTGCAGAAGGTCGGCGTCTCAGCTATCATTGACGTCGCACTCGATGGCCGCTGGAAGGGCCAGACGTACAGCCACGCCGTCCATGCCGGCGATATCCTGAAGGCAGGGGTGGTCGCCGTCGCCGTCAACGCAGCCGCGGAGCCGCTCAACGAAGCCATCAACGCCGTCACAAAGGGATCGAGCTCCAGCACCAAGGTGGTCCCGATAGCCACAATCGGCGACAAGGCGTACATCGGCGGTGCGCAGGTCTCGGGAGCGGCGGTCAAGGCGATCAAGGCGGTATACCAGTATGAGGAAATCTTCGACGGCGGCAAGTTCAGGATCAAGGTATTTGTGCCGTCGAACTCGACCAATCCGCTGAAGATTAAGCGCGTGTCCGGCGTAGGGATCACGGCCTTGATTGATACCAGCATCGCCGACCAGGAGCGAATCCGGGAGCGCGAGCGCTTCTGGCGAACTTACCCGGTCAGGGCGGGGACGATAGACCTCATTCTCGCCGATAAGTTCAGGCACGACCGCGGGCTTCATCTGGGCTGGTACATCGGCAGGGGCAATCAGAGGAAGCGCCTCACCGGAGTCTGGGCTGACCGCTACGTCCAGCTGAGTCCCGACGACCGCGAGGCATTCGTCGTCTGGTGGAACGCCCACCATAAGGACAAGCCCGCCGCGCTCGAAAACCGCTGGCAGGGGTGGACAAAGGAGCGCAAGGGACACGGCAAGGGCTTCGAGGTCGCCGCGCCCTCGAAGGACGACGACAAGGATAAGGACAAGGGAAAGAGCGACGACCGCGGAGAAGGCAGGGGCAAGGGCAAAGGCAAGAATAAGTAATCGCCATCGCGCCAGCCCTTTGATGGCCGGGCAAGGGATGGGTGGCGATTTCCGAATCGCCACCCCCAAGGTTTCGCAAGGGAGATTGCGCTGATGTCGGTACCTAAGCTCACGGTAATCGTGGATACGAGCATACTGCTTCACTATAAGCGGCTTGATCAGATCAATTGGCCAACGGAGGTAGATGCAGCTGACGTTCATCTCATGATTGTGCCGGTGGTCATACGCGAACTTAACAAGCACAAAGATCAGAACCCCTCGAAGAAGCTGCGTAAGCGTGCTGCTGAGTATCTCAAATGGTTCAACTCACTGATGGACAAGGGCCTTGAAACTACGATCCGATCCCATACGGTATTACGGTTCGAGGGCCACGAGCCAAGTGTGAATTTCGAGTCGCATAATCTTTACCGTGATTGCCAAGATGACTTCGTGATCGCCCACGTCATCGAGTGGGCGGAGAAACGACCTGAGGATCCGATTCTTATCTTAACAGCCGATACTGGATTGCGTGTGAAGGCTGGGACTAGGAACCTGCCTATACGGTTTTGGATGGACAACGAGCACAAGCTACCTGCGGAACCGGACCCCGATAAGGAGCGCATCAAGGAACTTGAGCGCGAGCGCAGAGAACATAGGAACCGGATTCCAGTGCTGAGGCTTCACTTCGAAGATGGCAAACAGCATAAATCCTTCACGCTGTTTGAAATCACTCCCGCAAAGATTAAGGCAATTGTAGATGACATTTGGCTGTACAACAGCCATCCTCGGTTGTTGTCGTTCGATCACGATGCGGTGAGAGACTACTGCGACGAGTACGAGAATTTCCTGAGGGCCCTCTCTTATTACTGGGCGCACGTAGTGAAGCTCGATCTCGTTCTCGCCAACGACGGTACGTGTGTGGCGGAGGATATTGATATCCGGCTTCAGTTTCCACCGTCCTTGACGTTGAAGTCAGATTTCGAGATTCCTATGGAACCTGAGGCTCCTGCCGTGACCCCCTGGAAGCCTGTACCGACTGACGTACTCGGGCCGTTCCCGGGACGCCCATCACAACATCCTCAGCCGAACATCATAGGGCCGAGCGTAGACGCTGACAATGGTATAGTCAAGTATGACGTCGAGAGCGCAAAACATAAGAGGGCGGTACCGCTCCCTCCCGTATTTGTCATTTTCGAGGAACCGGAGCAAGCATCTTCGTTCAAAGTCAAGTACACGCTACTGGCTGCGAACACCCGGAAGGAAGTCGAAGGTACGTTATCGGTGGTCATAGCAAGCAAGGACACCAAACCCTTCTAGAATGGCACAGCTTGGCACCGCCGGTCGCAATCCGGTGCGGTGTGCAACGCAGCAAAATAGGATGTCCCAGCGGTACAACTGCTGGGACATTCGGCCATTTCCCCATACAGCCGATGCTGGAGCGCAGGAATCAGCAGCCCCGCGGCGAACGTATATACAACCGGGGGCGTGGATATCCTTGGAAAAGAAAGCGGTTATCGCCTATCTGGTCCGTCCCGCCGAGGGCGGCATCAAAAGCCATCTGCTGACGCTGCTATCCGGCCTGGACAGGACGCGGTTCGAGCCGATCGTCATCTGTCCGCCGGACAGCTCGCTCCGCCGCGATGTCGAGCAGGCCGAATGCAAGGTGATCCCCCTGGAGCTCGTCGGCGAGTTGAACCCGATCAAGGACCTGAAGGCCGTTTTAAGTCTCCGGCGGATTCTGCGGCGGGTCAAGCCCGACATACTGCACATCCACAGCGCGAAGGCCGGATTGGTCGGCAGGCTCGCGGCAGCCTCGCTCGGTCGCCCGAGAATCGTCCTAACCATGCACAGCTTCGTTTTCGACGAGCGCGTGGGCCGGCTGAAGCGCACCATGGCGGCATGGGTGGAGCGGCGGCTTTCCAGGCTTACGGATCAAATAATAGCGGTCTCGGGCGCGCTTAGGGACGAGCTTGTGTCCCGGATGGGCCTGAGCGCGGACAAGATAGCGGTTATCCCGAACGGCATAGCCTTCCGGGAGATTCGGAAGTCGGGCGGCGACGGCCCGCGGGTCGGCACGGTATCCCGGCTGGCGCCGCAGAAAGGCGTGGACAACTTCATCCGGGCGGCCGCGCTCGTGCGGAAGAGATTTCCGTCAGCCGGCTTCTTCATCATCGGCGACGGGCCGTTTCGAGAGGCGCTCGAAGCGCTCGCAGATGAGCTCGGCATCCGGGAGAGCGTAGAGTTCATGGGTTTTCAGCCCGATGCGCTCCCCATCGTCGCAACCTTCGATGTTTTCGTACTCGCCTCCACGTGGGAGGCGTTCGGATTGACGCTCGTGGAGGCGCTCTCTCAGGAAGTGCCGGTCGTTGCATTTCGAGTAGGTGGTATACCGGAGATTGTTGACGGCTCGACCACCGGGCTTCTGGCCGAGCCGGGAAACGTGGAGGATTTGGCGGACAAGGTTTGCCGGCTGCTTGCGGACAGGGAGCTGGCCGCGCGGATCGCGCGTGAGGGCTGCAAGTCCGTGCGCTCCAGATTCAGCAGCGACCGGATGGTGGCCGAAACCCAGGACGTTTACGCAAGTCTCGTCCGAGCCGGATAGGAGTAGATATGCGGATAATACGTATGCTTCCGATATTGCTTCTGCTGATGGCTGCGCCGCCGTGCGCGGCGAAGGGATCCCGCGAGGTCGTCGTCATGTTGACCCTGGAGGGTGTCTCCCTCGACCAGCTAGTGAAGTGGCACATTCCCGAACACGAGCGGCTGGTGAAATCCGGCGCCGTCGGCCTGATGAACAACAAGGCGGAGGGCAATCAAACCTTCGAGAACAACGCCGTCACCATCGGCGCGGGCACGCGATGCGCCGGCCTCGAGTACAGCGGATCTGCTTTCAACGCGCGGGAGCTGGTTGATGGAGAATACGCAAGCCGGATTTTCGCATTGAATACCGGAAGAAGGGTTACGGATGCGGCTGTCGTGCACATCGGGATCGCCGCCCTGAGACAACTGAACTCCTTCCAGAGATACGAGGTTATTCCCGGCCTGCTGGGTCGGCAGCTTCAGGACGCCGGAGTCGCCCTCCGGGTTTACGGAAATTCCGACCAGGGGGCGGTCAGATCGCGCAGCGCGGTGACGATCGCGATGAACAGCGAGGGCTGGGCGCCGGCTGGAGACGTAGGATGGAACACGGTGGACGCTGATCCCGGCCGGCCGTTTGGGATGCGGACGAATTACTACTACTTGGGCCAATCCCTTAGGAGGCTGCCGCCGGGCCGCAGCTTTGTCGTCGTGGAGTTGGGCGACAGCCGAAGAGCGGATGCCTGGAAGCCCTACCTGACGCCGGAGCGGTACGAATACTTCAAGCGGCAGTCGGCGGTGGAGTGCGTGCATTTCGCATCCAAAGTGAACGGCTACCTGAGCGGCTCGACCGACCGCTACATGCTTATGCTCGTGGTGGCGGCTCAGGAAACCGAGACCGTGGCCAGCGGAGACAGGCTGACGCCGGTGATCCTTATGGGAACAGACGTCCCTGCCGGGCTGCTTACCTCGGGCACAACTCGGCGTCCCGGGCTGATCGCAAACCTGGACCTGGCCCCCACAGCGCTGAAATTCTTCGGCGTACAGCCGCACCGCAGCATGCTTGGCAGTGCGGCCGGTGTCGTGCGTTGCGCCGACCCGTTACCCGTTCTGGCGGCGATGGACAGGCAGATGGTGGCTACCTTCAACGCCCGGATGCCGGTGCTGATCGGCTATGTGACCCTGCTGGTGCTCGCCGCAATACTGGGAATCCTGGCGGTCGTCCTGGGCCGTCGGCCGATCGGCTCAGCACAGTTACCCGCGGTTACCCGTTATCTCAGATTTTTCTTCGTTGCGCTGATGCTCGTGCCCCTGTTCTTGCTTGTGGCTCCGGCAGCCGGCATATACAGCACGATTCCCTCGGTGGTGTTCCTTATTGTCACCACATTAGTGGCCTCATACATCTTGAATCTGGGGATAAGGGACTCCCGGCTCATTTTCGCGGTGGTCGGCATCGTCGTCTCGGTCGCGTTCTGCGCCGATCAACTCGCCGGGTCGCCGCTGCTCAAGAAGTCCATCCTGAGCTACGACCCGATCACCGGCATCAGGTTTTACGGCATCGGCAACGAATGCAGCGGCGTCCTGATCGGCGCAACGCTTCTCGGGCTATACTCTCTCTTCGACTGCATACCGCGGATACGGCGAGCGCACCTGATCCCAGCCGGCCTATTTTGCGCTGCGGTGGTCGCCCTGATCGGGTCGCCGAACTACGGCACGAACTTCGGGGGCATGCTGGCTGCCCTGGCCGGGTTTGGGTTCGCGCTGGTCAAGGCAAGCGGCAAGCCCTCACAGCGAAAAACTCTCCTATGGGCTGGGGCAGGCGCCGTCGTCCTGCTCGCGCTGATCCTGGCGGCTAACGTGATGCTGGAGCCGGACAAGCAGAGCCACATCGGCCGCGCATTTACTCAGGCCCGACAAAGCGGCCCGTTGTTCATGCTCGACATCGCGATCAGGAAATGGAGCATGAACCTCCGCCTGATCCGGTCCTCCGTTTGGACGGTTGCGCTGGTCAGCCTTATCGTCGGGCTGGCGGTTCTCTTCTGCCGGCCGATGGGCATCCTGAAGCGGACACTGGGCAAACATCCGGCGCTGAACGCCGGGTTTATGGGGATACTGGTCGGCGCGATAGTGGCCATGCTCACCAACGATTCCGGAGTTGCAATGGCGGCGACCAGCTTCCTCTACCTTGCCATGCCGCTGATGCTCATGGTGAAGATCGAGATGGACACGGCTCCCGCGCCCTTGGAGCGCCCCGTCCCCAGCACCCAGGGGCTGCGGGAAAAATGATCGTGTAAACGCCAACCGCCTCTGCCCTTTATGCCATAGTCTCCGCCTGTTATACCAAACTCCGCTTTTCTTGCTTCTTGACTTTGCCCGGCCGGTATGCTACATTTGTCAGGCGTAGGCATGCCTTTGTTCGGCATTCGACAGCAATCCGAACGGCAGGGATGTGCAAATGCGAAAACCTTTATGTATGCTGGCGGCAATCCTGGCAGCCTTTTGCGTACAGACGGCTTGGGCCGACACTGAATCCGCGCAGACGGCGGCCATCGTTGCCCCGCCCAATGGAGCGACGATCCACGGCGGCCAGGTTGACATCACCGTGAGCTTCAACTCCGATAAGGAGCACCCCGTCTCGAGGGTTCAGGTCTTCCTCGACGGGAAATCCGTGACCAAGCGCGTGTACGAAACCCCTCTTGCGCAGGGCGCGTGCTCATTCAAGTGGGATACGGTGCGCACCCCGAACGGAAGGCACAAGCTCGATATCCAGGTATTCTCAGGTGACGAATACCTCGCCATGGCGAGTTGCACGGTCACCGTTGCGAACCAGTCTCCCGACCTGGCCATTCCCAGGATCGCGGTGCTCAGCCCCAGGGAAGGCGAGACCGTATCGGGGATAACGCCCATTACCATCCATGCCTACGACAACAGCGGCCAAGAGCCGTTGGTATCCGTCTACATAGACAAATCGCTCCGGTGCATGAAGAATCGCGGGCCTTACACATACGAGTGGGATACGACAAGGGATGAAAACGGCCCCCACGCCATCGAAGCAACAGCCGTGGACGACTCGAATAACAGGGCCGATCTGAAGCCGATCCGCGTGATAGTCCGTAATCCCGGGAAGCCGATGCCGATTAGAGCGCGAGAAGATTCCGACATGGCCGAGGCTCTGGACCGGATTTCGAGGAGCGTCCCTGTCCTGCCCGATTTGCCTTCCGCGAGCGCAACGCCCAGGAAGAGCATCAAGCAATCCGGCGCCGGCGAGCAGGAATATGCAAGGACCGTGCCTGAGGCGGGCAGCGTCGCCGCGGAGAGGTTTGAAATAGAGCAGACGGCGGCGCCGCTGGCAAACTTGCCCTCGCTGCCGGCGCTCGATTCGAGCATCCCGCACGTCGAACTTAAGGAATCACCCGCACCGGACGTTCCGGCGGCCGAGGAGAAACCTGCATCGGCGGACGTTACTGAAACCACGACTCCTCCCGAGCCGCCGACCTTCACGCAAGCCGCGCCTGAGTCCACCACCGCTCCGGCGCTCGTCGCTCGGCTGGCAGGGACGGATTCGGTGCGCCCGACGATGAAAGCGGATTGCAGATTAGCCGCGCCTCCAACTCCTACTGGAGATAGAGCCATTGCCCGGGCCTCGAACGCCCCACGGAGCAGCGAGTATGTGGTTCAGGCCGGAGACAGCGTCATCAGGCTGGCGAAGAGGTTCGGCGTATCCGCAGAAGCGATTGTCGAGTCGAACGGCATACAGGACCCGCAGATGATAAGGATCGGCGACAGGCTGCGAATACCGGCCAATGCGAAGATGATTCCTATCAGGCCGATCTTCGAAGAAGCGGGCGGCACGGTTATCTGGGATCATAGCCGACGTTCAGTACATGCAGTCTGCCCGCAGAACGACGTCACACTCGAGATCGGCGAGGCTGAGGCGACGGTGAACGAAGAGCAGGTTGCCATGGACAGGCCGGCGGTCATTCGCTCCGGCCGCACCCTGGTCGCCGAGTCGTTCGTTACGAAGACCCTTGGCATGGCCGCCACCGGACGGTAGCATCCGAGTTCCAGGTTCCAGGTTTCGGGTTTCAGGTTGATCTTGTTAGGTAACTTGGAACTTGAAACTTGGAACCTGAAACCCAAAACCTAGTCAGTACCGGCTGACTTTGCGGTTTGCTCGAGGGGTTTGGCCTCCGGTTTCGTTTCTTTATGGCCGTCACCGTCCTTCTTTTCGGGCTTGCGATAGTCGGTCACATGGAATCCGGGGCCTTTGAAGACGATGCCCACAGGGTAGAGCAGTCTTTTCACCTCGCCGCCGCACTTCTCGCACTCCCTGATCGGCTCGTCGGTGATTTTCTGGAAGACTTCAAACGTATGGTTACATGCGGTGCATCGGTAACCGTACGTAGGCATAGCATCACCTCTTGGTCGTCATTTTGGGTTTTTCGACACTTGAATTATAGCAAGGATTAATCGGAGTACGCAAGCGAGCGTGAGGTGAAAACGCCATGAACCGAGCGTCGAATACTGCTCTCAAAGTCGTCGGCCTAATATCAGGAACCTCCGATGACGGAATTGATGCGGCTCTGGCCGAAATCGAGGGATCCGGCCCTGGGGCGCAGATCCGGCTGGCAGCCTACAAGCGTTACCCGTATCCAGCCAAGATGCGAGAGGCCATAACCCGCGCCCTGAGCCCGGAGGAATGCCTGGCCAAAGACGCCGCCGCGCTGAACTTCGCCCTGGGTGAGGTGTTTGCCGCCGCAGCCGTGGATGTCGTGCGGAGCGCCGACCTGGACATATCGGAGATTGACCTGATAGGATCGCACGGGCAGACGGTCTGGCATTCGCCGGAGCAGGTGGAGATCGGCGGGATGTGGACCGTCTCCACCCTTCAGATCGGCGAACCCTCCGTTATCGCCGAGCGAACCGGCATAACGGTGGTTGCGGACTTTCGCCCTGCGGACATGGCGGCCGGCGGCCGGGGAGCGCCGCTGGTTCCATACGCCGATTTCGTGCTTTTTGCAAGCGCGAATCGAAACCGCGCGGTGCAGAACATAGGCGGCGTCGGCAGCGTGACCTACATACCGTCCGGCGGCAAGCTGGATCAGGTCACCGCCTTCGACACGGGCCCCGGAAGCACGCCGATAGGCACGATCGTCACTCGCCTGACCAACGGCAGGCTGACTTACGATGCGGGAGGAAGCCTCGCGCAAGCGGGGAAACCCGACCGCGTGATCCTGGGGCACCTGATGAGGCACCCCTTCCTGGAGAAGCGGCCCCCGAAGTCAGCCGCCCGCGAGGAGTTTGGAGTCCAATTCGCTGAACAGTTGCTGGCCCAGTGGCCGAACGTATCGCTGGAGGACATGGTGGCGACTGTCACAGCGTTCATTGCGCAGAGCATTCGGCGGAATTACGAGCGCCGGCTGCCGAAGATGCCGGACGATATTGTGGTCGGCGGTGGTGGAGCCAAAAACCCGGCGCTGCTAAGAATGCTGTCGGAGGCATTCCCCCGCACGAAGTTGTTTACATATGAGGATTTTGGGATCAACAACGACGCCAAAGAGGCGCTCGCGTTCGCGCTGCTTGCGAGCGAAACGATTCACAACGAGCCAGCCAGCGCGCCCGCCATCACGGGTGCGGAGAAGCAGGCGGTTCTGGGCAAGATCGTCCCCGGCCGCAACTTCCGCGCCCTGATGAGCAGGATTGAATGCAAGGGCTGGCAGGAGACCAAAAGAAAATCGGGCGAATCGGCCTCAGCCCAGTGAGCGTTTCCTCCCTGATGCGGCAGTCTGGCGCACGCCCTTATCGGTGACATACTGTGACGGAAAAGGATAGAAACTGGCTTCACAACTGGCGGAATTTGGCTTTCCTGGCGGCGGCAGTACTCGTAGCTGTGAGCATCGGCATCAAGGCAGGGGCCGCGCTCAGAGTCTACATAGACGAACCGACCAGGGACTTCATTCTGGTTTATGACGTTGATTGGGCCTACCTCAACCGCGGCCTTAACCAGGTGCACAGCTTTGCAGATACGGCCAGGTGGTGGACCGGCGCGTGGTGCGGCGTGGTCCCTTTCTGGCGGCCATTAACCTCCTACGTTTTCTGGGGCATGAAATTGATCTGGCCGCCGGAGTACCTGCTGCCGAGGCAGATCATCTCGGTGTTCCTGCATTTGTGCTTCATCGCCCTTGCCGGCCTTTTCCTCCAGCGGATGACGCGTCGGCGATGGCTCGTGCTCCTCACGCTCTGGCTCTTTGCCGGGGTCAGGCCATTCCCCCTGGACTGCTTCTCCTCGGGCATCGCGGCGGTCGGCGACTTGCTATCAGACCCGAAGAACGTCCCAGACTCGCTGACCGGTATGTGCATGCTGTTGAGCCTGATGCTGCTGGCTGAGGGGCGATGGCTGGGCGGCCTGATTGCGGCCGCTGTGAGCGTCGGCTTCAAGGAGATGGGATTCACCACTTGGCCGCTTGCGCTGCTGACGCTCGCATGGGTTTATAGAGATCGAATCACGGCCGAACGATGGAAATACATGACCAGCAGCGTAAAGCGAAACAGGCTGCCGATTGCAATGTGGCTGCTGGTTCTTGGCCTGCTGGTGTTGATTCACTTTCTTACTGTGGGGATCGGCTACAGGATCGGCACCAACGTATACTGGTACCGGCGTGCCGGCGCATACTTCGCAGGGCCGGTCGGGGCCAATATGTTCCTCGGCAACGCAGCCGCTCCCATAACCGCTATTCTTCTGGTCGTAGTTATCGTCGGCTTTCGGCGGCTATCGCCGATCCCCAAGTTCTTCGGGGTATTGGCATGTCTCGCCGCAGGCATACTGCTGGATGCCTGCATGCTGCACACGACCTGGGAGATTGCGCTGGCGAGGATGTTCGCCCCCGAGCTTAACCTGAGCATTGTGGCGATCTGCATCGTCTGGCTGCTCGTGGCATGGCAGGCCATACGCGACTGGCAAACCGCCGCCTTCGGGATAGCAATGTCCATTATTGCCTCCATGCCGACATGGCTTGCAGCACAAACCCTGGAGCATACGCGCTACCTGGCTTCGTTTTTCATAGAGATAGCGGTAGCGGTCGCCCTTCTGGAAAGCGGCAAGGCGTTGGCACAGATCCTTCCCACAAAGAAAGTATTGCTGAGATGAGCCTGCGACCGCCCGATGAATGGAAGCCTCACGTGGACGACATCCTGTCGTCCCCCGGTATCACGGTTGTAGTAGGGGCTGTGGACACCGGGAAGACCTCGCTCTGCGCCCTGCTTGCCAACCGTGCGGTGGAATCCGGCATCCCGACCGCCGTGGTGGACGGTGACGTGGGCCAATCCGAGATCGGGCCGCCCACCACCGTCGGCCTGGGGCTGGTGGAATCGCAAATCCAGACGCTCAACGAGCTGGAGCCGCGGTCACTGTATTTCGTGGGCTCAACCTCTCCAGTGGGGCATCTGCTGGCGTCGGTTACCGGCGTCAAAATCCTCGTGGAAAAGGCTCGATCGCTGGGCAAGCAGTTGGTGATCGTAGACACAACCGGATTGGTGCGCGGCGCCATCGGCCGGAAGCTGAAAACCCATAAGATCGAGCTTCTGCGCGCACGGCACATCGTGGCGCTCCAGAAGGCCGGTGAAGCCGAGCATTTCTTGCGCTTCTTCGATACCTGGGAGGAGTGCGCGGTTCACCGCCTGCCCGTCGCGCCGGGCGTTAGGGCGAAATCTCAGTTGCTGCGCATGCAACGCAGGGCCGTTCGCTTCCGGGAGTACTTTCAGGACGGACGAGCGCAGACCCTGTCGCTTGAGAAGCTGGCGACGACCGGCGCCTGGCTGCGTACCGGCGATACCGTCGAGCCGAAGTACCTCAAGTTCGCCGAAGACGCACTCAAAACAAGCATCCTGCACGGCGAGATTATGGACCGCGCGGTCTACCTCGTGGCGGGAGGCGCTCCTGCACGCAAGCGAGGCATCGAAGAGCTTCAGGAGCATTTCGGGACGAAGAATGTTATAATCGTTCCGGCGAGCAAGTATCTCAATCTCGTAGTCGGCCTGGTTGACAGCCGTCTGGAGCTTCTGGCGCTGGGTGTGGTGCGAGAGATGGACTTCCTGGCGCGGAGCATCTCCCTGTTTACCCCCTTGCGGTCAGTCGCGCCGGTGCGCTCGATCCGCTTCGGCGTCCTGAAGCTGCGCCCGGATGGCACTGAAATCGGCCGACTTCGACCAGGGGAGCTGTAATTGAGGATAATCTTCGTCCGCCATGGTGAGACTGTTTTCAACACCGAGTCCAGATACCAGGGCCACACCGACGCCGAGCTGAGCGAGCTTGGGCGCAGGCAGGCGATCTGCGCGGCGGAGCGCCTGAAAGACGGGAAGATTGACGCGGTCTACTCCAGCGATCTCTCGCGCGCCGGTGACACCGCCCGGGAAGTCGCCGTATTCCACAACCTTCCGGTTCAGACCGATGAGCGGCTGCGTGAGTGCGCCTTCGGCGACTGGGAAGGGCTTACGGTGAGCGAGATCGCGGAGCTTTATCCCGAGTTATACGAAAACTACTGCAGGGACTCCGTCACGCACCGCGCGCCGAACGGCGAGCGGCTCGAGGCGCTTCAGGAAAGGGTAATTCAGGCGATCAGCGACATCGCCGAGCGCCATCCGGAGGATACTGTGGTGGCCGTCATTCACGGTGGGCCTATCCGGGCGTTTCTCTGCCACGCGCTTGGAACGCCGCTGGAGACTTTCCGAAGGATCAGGCTCGACAACTGCGGGATAACGACGCTCTCGCTCAGCCCGGATGGCAAATGGCTCCTCGAAGCCTTGAACGATACTTCCCACCTGGAGGAGCTTGAGGCCGCGGGACACTCACTCGACGAAACATCCGCCCAAGATAAAGCCCGCTGAGCGGCCCGGCTCTGGAGAACCGGGCCGTATTAGTCTACATCAGTATGTTGGCATGCTGGGTGGTGCCATCGGAGAAGGAACTTCCGGCGGCATTGTCAGCGCCGGCTCCTTATCCCTGCTGAACGGCCAGCCGCTGACATCCATCACATCGCGCACACGGAGGCCGCGCTCGATGGCGATCTGCCTCCAGGTTTTGCCCTGTACACGCGCTATAGTGAGCAGATCATCAACTTCCTTGCCGGTCATCGCCGCTATATTCGCAGCGACGGCGACATCCTGCCATGAATAGCCGCGCTTATGCCAGTAGTCCCATACGTCCTGCGTGACGATCAGCCTGCCGTTCGGATACTTCCGATAGACCACGAGCGGCTGAACCATTCCCGGCCTGATCTCGCCTCTGAAACCGGCGACTACCTGGACCGGCACGGGCTCCAGCAGCATGGCGACCGAGGTGTTGCACGCCTGGGCAATCTGCTCCCAGGTCTGTCCCTGCTCCAGCATGCCGGCGACTTCGCTCGGCGGCTTGTTGCATCGTGAAGCAGCGTTTGCCACCAAAGCGATGTCCGAGTAGCCCCAGCCCCTCATGCGCAGGTCGGCCACCTGGCCCGAGGTCAGCCCAAACCGCTGCATGACTATCTGCTTCTGGAACGTCTCGTCCTGCGGCAGAATCGCCATGCTCGCGAAGTCGGCCTCCGATACCGCTGTGCCAGGCAGATTGCCCATAGCGACTATCGTCGCGGGCATCGGGTCGGTGTCGTTGGCCGGCTCCAGTGACACGGCTACGGCATCGTATGGCGAAAATTGGACCAGCTTGTGCCCGGCGCTCAGCCACATGCCGTTGAAAGATCCGACGCTCAGCTTGTAGTTGGCGTCCTTGTCCACCAGCCAGCCCTCATAGACCATGTTCGCCGATGGCATCTTATTCAGGCGCGCGTTGATCTCCACGTTGGTGCATGGGGTCGTGCCTGAGACGCTGCCGACGATGAGGGTCGCCATCCCGCAAACGCCTGAATTCTCAACCTGGGTCAGGTTGACGTTGCTCACGGCTGCCTGGACCGGAGCGGCGACTAGCAGCGCGGCAAGAACAGCAGTCAGTGCCAGTAAAGTGCTCTTCACCATCCTTATCTCCTTTCCTCGTTTTGTACTGCCGACGTGTTATGCTATATCCCAGTTGGGAAGGCTATGCCTCGATGGGTACTTTCATCTCCTTTGCCTTAACCTCTTCCGCTTTCGGAGCGGTAATCTCGAGGAGGCCCTCTCTAAAGCCGGCTTTCACCTCGTTCGGCTTGATGGCCGTGGGCATCGGGATCGTGCGATAGAACTTGCCGGCTCGGCGCTCGTGGCGGTAAAAGCCCTCCTCCTTCACCTCTTCCTCGTGCTTGAACTCCCCTCTCAAGCTGATGCTGTCCTCGGTAGCGGTGACCTCGATGTCCTCCTTCTTCAGGCCGGGCGCCTCCGCCTTGATTACAACGTTGTTATCTCTCTCATAAACATCCACAGCGGGCGAGATGCCCTCGGTCACCCACGGCATGAGCATCGGGGGCCGCCAAAAGCCCTCGAACAGCCTGTCTATTTCCTCGCGCATTCGGCGCATCTCCGTGAACGGATCCCACCTTGCCAGGCTCATCAACCTCACCTCCATAATGTGCTGCAGGAATAAATGCGGCGGACTCGGCCACAGGTTCCTGATACCCAGCCGAAAAATCGCCCTAAACCATGCGCGGAGATTTTTGGGTGGGACCCACGTCGCGGATTCGAGCAGGAGCAGGAGTTCCGGGTTCCAGGTTGGCTGGCTGCTAGGTGCTAGCTGCTGGATGTGCGGCTCAGGTCAGCCTTTCGATCAGGGGCGATCCGAGGAGAAGGATGGTGAGCGCGATCATGACCGCCGTTGTGGCAATCGCTATTGCGTTGAAGGCCCTCGAATTGGTGAACTTGCCCATAAACGACCGGTCATTGGCAATCTTCAGGACGAAGATCAGTATCGCCGGCAGCAGCATCCCGTTGAGGACTTGCGGCAGGATCATCGCCTGCAGGAGGAGGCCCGAATCAATCGCCAGCACGATCGCGCTGGGGGCCAGGATGAAGAACAGGAACAGCCCGAAGAAGATCGGGGCTTCCCCGGGCGTCTTGTCTATCCCCGATTCCCATCCGAAGGTCTCGCACGTGGCGTAGGCGCTCGTGAGGGGCAGGATGGCGGCTCCCAGCAGCGAGGCGTTGAGCAGGCCGAACGCAAACAGCGCCGATGCGAATCGCCCTGCGAGCGGCTTGAGCGCGGCGGCGGCGTGGGCGGCATCGCTGATCTGCATCCCGGTAGCCCAGATCGTTGCGGCGCATGCCACTATAATGAAGAACGCTATCAGGTTCGTGAAAAACGCCCCGACGTATACGTCCGCCCTCATGTAGGGCAGATCTTCCTCTTTGAGGCGCTTGTCCACAATGTAGGATTGTATGAAGAACTGCCCCCACGGGGTTATGGTCGTTCCCACGGTCGCCACGAACATCAGCAAATAGCCGGCGGTCAGGGCGATTTCAGGGCGCAGGGTGCTCCCGACGGCGAGCCGCCAGTCGGGACGCGCCAGCAGGCCGGAGACCACATATGTGAAGTAGACCAGGCTGCTGATGAGGAATATCCTCTGCACCCGCTGGAAGTCGAACTTGGCTATGAGGATGAAAATGGCTATCGCAGCCAGCGGCACGGTGATCAGGCGATTCAGGCCGAAGATTCGGAGGCTTGTGGCTATGCCGGCGAATTCGGCGGTGGTCGTGCCGAAGTTGGCGGCGAGCATTATGAGGATTGCGAGCGCGGCCCATCGGGCGCCGAACTTCTCCCTGATCAGCCCGCCGAACCCCTTGCCCGTTACGGCGCCCATTCGCGCGCCCATCTCCTGGGTCACCGCCAGGCTGATGGTGGTGAGGAACAGCACCCACAGCAGGCCGTAGCCGAACCGCGCCCCGGCCAGGCTGTATGTCGTGATGCCGCCTGCATCGTTGTCCGCGCTTGCGGCGATCAGCCCCGGCCCTATGGCGGCGAACAACAGCGCGAACCTTTGTCTGGTGAGTCTGCTCCGCATCATCCCCGCTCCCGATTCATCCGGCTATGCTTCGACAGGATGCTCCAGCCGCTGGTCGGGAGCGGTCTGCCGCCGTCCCGGTCTGCCTCTCCATGCCTCAGCCGGGATACCCTCAAGCACGTCGTCTACCGTTATGATCCCCTTCAGCTCATTGTCGTAGTCCACGACCGGCAGCGCGAGGAGGTTGTACTTCTGGAACAGCTCGGCCGCCTCGCGTATGCTCGCCTCAGGGTGAATATGGATGACCCTGGTGACCATGAAATCGCGCACCGGCTTATCCGGGGGCGCAACTATGAGGTCCCTGAGCGATATAACCCCTACCAGCTTCTCGCCCTCGGTTATGATATAGAGGTAGTAAATCGTCTCCGCGTCCGGAGCGAGCTTCCGCAGGTAGTCAATGGCGCCCTGAGCGGTCATCGCCTCCGAGATTGTGACGTAATCCGTGGTCATAAGCCCGCCGGCGGTCTCATCCTCGTAGCCGAGCAGCTCGCGGACATCCTCGGCCTCCTCGGGCTCCATCTCCTTCAGGATTTCTTCGGTACGCTCCTCCGGCAGGTCGCCCAGGATGTCGGCCGCCTCGTCCGGATCCATCTCTTCGAGGATATCCGATGCGCGCTCGGGATCAATATCCTCGATGATCTCCGCCTGAATCTCGGGGCTTGCCTCGGGAAGAACGTCGGCGGCGGTCTGGACATCCAGGCTCTCGATGACATCCGCCCTCTGCGCAGGGTTCATTTGCTCGATTATCTCAGCAATATCGGCCGGATGCAGCCTCGACAGCTTCTCCAAGGGAATCTTCAACTTGATCGGGCCGGCCGCCTGCTCCAGCGTCTCGACGTCGTTCCATGCGATGATCCTCTCGGGCAGCGGCTTTCCTACCAGGAAGCGCAGCACACCCGAGATCCAGTCAATGCCGAGTCCGCGGAGAAGGCCGCGCGTGGAGGCGTCAACTCCCAGCAGGCAGACCTGCCCCGGCGTCTCCACGAAGCGCACGTCGTTCACCCGGACGACTTTGTAGTTGTGGACATCCACTATCTGGCGGTCGAGCACGCTCCTCTTGAGCCAGATGTCGTCTTCGCGCGGAGTATAATCAGCTATGCGATCCCTGCGCACGGGCAGGCTCAAGCGATCAACTTCCTCGCGCACGCGCTGCCAGGGCACGACGATATCCCGGTGGCCGTGCCCGATCACGATTGCTGAAACGACCGGCAGCGGTTCGGCAGGCGTGATGATGACGTCGCGAACCTTCCCAACCGGTTCGCCGATGCTGTCGAATACGGTCCGGCCAAGCACTTGAGTGAGGAACTGCATGGTTATCCACCCCCTATCCGCCGGTGACGCGCCTGCGGTTGAAAACATGGCAATCCGCCCACGCCGCCCCCAATGGCGTTGTAGGGGTCCGCCGTGGTGGAATCAGCCGTTCCTTGCCATAAATGGCAAGGCTAGACGATCGTGAAGCAAGCTAAAGCGAGCTGGTAGCGTTGTCCCCCGAGCTTGCTTCAGCACGCTTTTTTCACCCTTGTGTTAGCCTGATGGTTTACCATCAGGTGCCCGCCGTCCGAAGGCGGCGCCGCCTGTAGGCAGGAACCATTAGGGTACCTTGGTTGCCGCAAATTCGTTCCCACGGGTCGGCAGGCGGTCTGCCCGAATTGGCAGCCGTTCCTTGCCATAAATGGCAAGGCTAGATGATCGAGATGCAAGCTAAAGCGAGCTGGTAGCGTTGTCCCCCGAGCTTGCTTCAGCACGCTTTTTTCACCCTTGTGTTAGCCTGATGGTTTACCATCAGGTGCCCGCCGTCCGAAGGCGGCGCCGCCGATTCAACGCTTTTATGGATGATTCAAACCGGATTATCGGCCAGTTTTCGGTCAGTATTCGCCGAATGCGGGAGAGGAGAATAGCTGAGGAGGAGACAGAGGCGTACCCGTACTTCCGTCTAGGCTTCCCTCCCTATCCATCTGCCCGCGGCTCGGCAGCTCGATTCATGACTGTTAGCAGGGTCGGCTTCCACCAACCATCACCTTTTGTTAAACATGCTAGTCGCAAAACGCGACCTCGTAAAGTATATCCCCGGCGCTCCATTGTGTCAAGCATTGCTCTTCGCTAAAATGGTTAAACGGTCGAATGGCGGGCCACCGGGGCCGATGGCCATTAACCATTAAGTCCCCAGCACTCTCTCCGCCTGTTTGAGCGTTCGGCGGGCGAGGTCCTCGATCTCCGGCTCCGGGAATCCATGCACACCGGTGTAGAGCTTCCCGCCGAGCGGCTCGATCCACTTGTCCGGGAGCGCCTTCGCGCCGAGAGCGGCTCCGATGATGCTGCCGGCGGTAGCCCCATTGCAATCCGTATCCATGCCCTGCATGACCGAGATGCAGATCGCCTTCTCGAAATCGGGCCACCCGTAAAGCAGGCCGATCAGGACTATCGCCAGGTTGTTGTTCGTATGCACCCAGCTATACTTCCCGTAGTAGGTCTGGAGCATCCTGTCGAATGCTTCCTCCCAGGTGGGGTATTCCCGCCGCCATCTCATGCAATCCCCGACGGTTTCGGCGAGCCGGCTGGAGGTCGGTATCTCGTTCAAGCCTGCCTCGATAATCTCCTGCAAATCGTCGGTGACGAGGGCGGCGCTGATGGCGGCCGCGCAGAACATCTCGCCGTAGATACCGTTCTTCACATGCGAGAGCGACGCGTCCCGATAAGCGAACTCTGCCGCCTTCTCCGGCCGGCCGGGCGCGCAGTAGCCCCAGAAGTCGGCCCGAATCTGCGCGCCGATCCACTCCCTGTAGGGATTTAAGTAGAGCGGCGCCTGGCCTATCGGAAGCTCGTTAACCAGGTTGAGGTATGCCTGCTTCTCAGCGGTGCAAACATGATGATAAGGCAGGCTCGACAGCCACATCCAGCCGACATCCGCCGTGGTGAAATCCGGGCCTTTGGCTTCCAGGATTTTCAGGCCCAGGGTCGTGTAATTCGTGTCATCATCGGCCAGCGCATGGGACCATTCCCCGCGAGCCATGCCGGAATGAGGCGCGTGTTCGATCCCTTCGGGCTTCTTCTCCGCGCGGGGGAAATAGTCCGTTAGCGGATATTCGCCGACAGCCTGGAGGTACGAACGAACCATATCCCTCGACCAGCCTTCGACCGCCTTGCCCAGCATACACCCGGCGATTCGCCCCAGCCACGCGCCGTGGATTCTATCAAGCACGGCGTCATCCAGAGTAACCGCCCACCCGCCTGAGGCGGGCTTGCCGGGCCTGAGCGCCCGTATCCCGGCCAGATGCGACGGCTCGACGTAGGGGAAATCGGCCCTCAGGCGCAGCTTCTGGAGATCGCCGTACAGCGCCATAAGCTCGGCCTCGGCGCTTGCGGTCTCCCAACGCTCCATGAAGCCGGAGACGTCGCAGCCTTCCTCTCCGCGCTGGGTTATCTCTTCTTTCACGAGGTTCTTCAGATTCGTCCATCCCGGCATATCGCTCTATCCTTTCTTAAATCATATTCGAAGGCGCTACTTCCCGGTCAGCAGGCGGAAGTACTCGCGCGCGACTTTGAGGTCCTCCAGCCCCTCCGGAGCCTCGCACGGCGGCTTTGCCTCACCCTTGATCGCCTTTACGAAGTTCATGGCCTGCTGGCGCATCGCATGCACCCAGGGGAGCGTCGGAACGATGGTCTCCGGAGCCGCTCCACCGGGGTCGCGCAGGATTTCCACCCGGCCCGGGCGGTTCAACACCATCGGCGCGGGGATTTCCAGCTTGATGTACCCGCGCTCGAAGCCGACAAGCGCCGACTCCTGCCAATCAGCAGGTGTGGTATAAGGGGCCATCTCGATCGCGCCCGGGATGCCGCTTTCCGCGTGCCCAATCAGCAGGATCCCCGAAGGATCGGCATAAGACACCCGGTATGGCTCACAAAGCAGATGACGCAGCAGGTTGAGCTGATGGACGTAGTAGTTCACCAGCCAGTCGTACTGCCGATATGCGGCCTCGTCCATGTCGCTCGGCGGAGGATCGGACTCCAAATCGGGCACAGGCTCGTCGCTGGCGATCAGATCGGCGAACCCGCCCTGAATCCATTCGCCGGGCGGCATTGTTATACGCACATAGCGCATTCGGCCAAGCTCGCCGGATGCCTTGAGCCGGTCAATCTCCGCCTTGGCATACATCACAGCCGGGTCGCTGCGCTTGTGATACCCGAGCATGTGCCACGTTCCGCTCTTCTCCAACGCCCGCAGGATTTTCTCGCCGGCCTCGATCGTTCCGGCAAGCGGCTTCTCAGTGAGGATGGGCACGCCGGCCTTCAGCAGCTCGGGCACGATCACGCCATGGCGGGTGTACTGCTGAGACGCCACGATTCCGTCGAGCTTCTCGGCGGCAAGCATCTCCTCGTGGCTTCTATACACGCGCGGAACTCTATACCGCTCGGCAACCAGCCTGCCGAGATTCTCGCGCAGTTCCGCAATGGCAACTACCTCACAATCGGGCAAAGTGGCGTAATTCCTGAGATGGCCGCACTGGCCCATATTACCAACGCCGACAAAACCGATCTTCACCCTATCCAATGCTGTTCCTCCTACAAATCTGCTTTCCTATTCGCGGGGCTGCCCGAGCAGCGGACTATGCTCGGCGCCAGGATGAGCTGGTTCATCTGGAACCTTCGCCCGGCGCGGCAAGGTGCGCTGGCGGGCACCGCTAGCGAGAATAAGCCGCACGGGTGTACTGAAACGCTAGCCTGTGGTGGGGGGTTGCGCGACCCTTATCGGTATGCGAACCATTTCGTTGCCTTGCACAACCACGTGCAGGGCATACTGGCCGTACGCAGGGAAGCAGACACCACCAAAGCCAACCACGAGCCTAGCCTGAGTATCCATTGCACCAGGTGGAGGTTGGGGGACCTCCATAGGCGCTGACAGCGGCGGTATAACATCTTTGCCATCGGCATCGATGAGTCGGACCTCTACATCTTTCTGCCCGGCCTCCGCAACGCTTGACCGTAGTTGCATTACGAGATGGAAGTTCGGATGGACACAGGGCACTTGCGGTGCGTATATCGTGTCGAAGCCGATGCCTAGCGCCCCTAGCTTGTTCCCAGACTCAGCGTAGTCACAGATGAAGGCAAAATCTTTGACCATGGCGTACTCCTTTCTGGTTAACTAACGACAACAACTGGCTTGGTTATCTCATTCGCACTCAAGACCGTTGCGGAAGAGACCTTCGGCGGCGCTACATTCAGGACCCGCACGCGCCTGCTCGTCTCTCGCGAACCAGTGCCGCACCAAGTCGCGTCCCCAGCCCATGCCGTCGAAAGCATCTCCTTAACTTCCTGAACGACGTCCAACCTGGCCTCAAAGCAGCTGAGCGCGTAGACTATGAACTGGTTCAAGCTGGTATCGTTTCGCTTCGCCCCGGCAGCTAGTCTTGCGTGGAGTTCCCGCGGCATGCGCACAACGAGTTTCCCGCTGTAATGTTCATATTCCGACTCATCAACCGGCTCAGGGATAGGCACCCCCTGCTCAAGATACTCGGCGAATATCTCCTTCTTCGCAGCCTGCAGGTTCTCATATGCTTCCTGGGGCGTTTCCCCGTCTCCCACGAATGCCTGAGATCCCAGGCTGGGAATGCTTGCTACATATCCCCCGCCTAGGCTCTCATCGATCCGGCGGATCTCAACCGGATAGTCCAGTAACAAGTAGTATTCCAGCGTCTTCTTCACTTGACTCCTCCTACTTGGCTCCTCCTACTTGACTCCTCCTACTTTCCTTTCTGCTCATCTGCGACTTCTTCGAGCCGCTTTATCGCTTGAGCGATACGCCTTAGGTAATACCCTTTTACCCTTTGTCCTTTGTCCACAGGTATGCTCAGATGACCGAATGGTCCGAAGCCCGGCATGTTCGCGAGCCCAGGATGCTTGATGCGCAGTTGATGGCTGTCCCCCGTGTTCCGGCAAACAGCGTCCTCCCCGAAAACGCGAACCAGCATACCCCTAACGACTTCAACGGCTTCATAGTCTGGGGGGCTGGTCAGCCATTTCTCGATCAGAAGCATATCCTTCACTGGTGCCCTCGCTCATCACATAGGATGATACCACATATAGTATCACTTGTCAACAAAGAATTGTGCGCACCTGGCTTTACAGAGAGTGATCGCGCCGTGGTTACCTGCATACCTGTTTTCAACCCCAGCATCCCCCAGTTGCTTACTGCTGCGATGCAGTTTCGGCCAGCTTCCCGAACCGGTTCGCAATAGCCAGCGCCGGGTCGAGCGGCGCTTCCGCCCCCACGGCGCCCGGCGGAATACTGATGATCGGGAGGGGATCCAGCTTCCTGCCCGCGAACTGCGGCAGCCATCGGGCCTCGGCCTCGAGCATCTCGCGGGCCATCTCCCTGGCCTCGTGCAGGGTCAATACCGCCGAAGTGAGTGGATCCATCGCCATCGCCTGGGCCGCGAGTTCCGGATTGCCCGCGATCGCCGCTTCGACTCCCAGCCCCTGGACCACGACGTTGCTCAGGTTCAAGGCCGCCAACTGAGGAGGGAGATCCCCGACGACGGTCGGATGAAGCCCCATGCCATCCACGAAAATCGGCACCTCCACGCAGCACCCGTTCGGGAGATTGGCAATCAGGGAATCGTTCCGGACGTTGCCGTTCAGCCTGAATACCTTGCTCCTCTCGATCGCCTCTATGATGTGGGAGCAATACTCGGCGCTGCGCTTTTCGAGCTTCTTCGACTCGATGCTCAGCACGTCGGTCTTGCTGAATTTCTCCGCGAGCATGCGGCAATACTTATAGTATGCTCCCGACGCCCCTCCGAAGTCGGGCTGATCGCAGTAGAGGTCGAGGGCCTTCCGATTCTTCCTGAACCAGGGCAAGTACTCGGAGAGATGGCCCGTGCTCTCGGTCATAAAGTAGCCGAAATGCCGGAAGACCTCGCCGCGGACCTTCTCGTTGATGTAGTACTCCGGCTTCTCAAACTTCTCCCTGAGGATCGGATAGAGGTCCTTGCCGTCCTTCTCCAGCTTCAGGAACCAGGCCATGTGGTTTATGCCCGCGCAGAGGAAGTCTATGTCCTCCTTTTTCTCGCCCACGTAACCGGCAATCAGATCCATAGTCGTCTGAACTCCATGGCACAGGCCGACGAACTTGAGGCCCTCGACCCTGCCCAGCGCCCAGCAGCACATAGCCATGGGATTGGCATAGTTCAGCATCAGCGCGTCCGGGCAGAGCTCCCTGATGTCCTTCGCCATATCCATCAGGACGGGGATGGTCCTCAGCGCCCTGAAGATACCGCCGGGGCCCATAGAGTCTCCGATGCATTGATCCACGCCGTACTTCAGGGGGATTTCGTAGTCCATCTGGAAGGCGTCTACCCCGCCAACCTGGATCATATTGACCACGTAGTCCGCGCCGTCCAGGGCCTTTCGGCGGTCGGTGGTAGCCTCGACCTTCGAGGGCAGGTTATTCTCCCGGATGACGTCCTTTGCAAAAGCTTCCATCTTGCGAAGCCTGGTTTCCGCCGGATCCATGAGCGCGAACTCACTGTCCTGAAGCTCCTCCGTGGCCATAATGTCCATCATGAGGGTTTTGCAGAATATGACGCTTCCCGCTCCGATCATTGCGATTCTTGGCATTGTCTACCTCCGGTCTCTCTTCTCATCGTGAAACCGCGAAAGGGCGAAATGGGGCCGTGGTCACGGTCCTTTTGTTACGCACGCGTGCTCGCGCACGGGCTTGTGCGTTTCCTTCGCGCGCTCACGGGCCTCATCAAGGTCGCGAAAAGGGCCACGCCACGCGCCGTTTTTCTCTCCCAGAGGGTTCGGGTGGCATCCCTTCCCGTTATTGCAGTTGCCGCAGGACCCCCAATGGATCACTGCTTTGTGTTCCGCTGTCCAGTTCACATACACCCAGTAGCTCATCGCTGCCTCCCGCGGTTTCCACCAGGCTAGGCGGACCTGGTAGGTTTTCCTCTCTCAACTCTCAACACTCAGCCCTCAACGAATCTCTACTTCACCCCAACCTGCTCCGGCCCAAGGTTCCTGAACAGGAAAAGGCCCTCTTTCCCCGGCGCCACTATGTCCAGCCGGCCATTGCCGTCGAGATCGGCGACCGAGAAGAAGATCCCGGTTCCCGAAGCGCCCGGTACCTTGCCGTAATCAATCACGCACTTGGTGAACGACTCCCCATTCCATTTGAAGTAATAAAGCCCCGCTACGTCGGCCTCGCCAGCCTCGTTTCCGCAGTGGGCGCGGTAGCGATTGCCGGTGACCAGCTCGCACTCGCCGTCCCCGTCTATGTCCACCCACTGCATATCGTGATACTGCGAGAACCACGGATCAATCGGGTGCTTGGTCCAGACCCTGGCGCCGTCCTTGTTCACGCTTTGGGTATAGTAGTCCAGGCCGTAGTCGTGAGCCTGGCCGACTATCAGCTCGGCAAGCCCATCGCCGTTGAAGTCAACCACCAGGATGGGAACGCTCGCCCTGCCGAGTTGGAACTCCGGATGGAAAGTCCATTTACCATTCAGCGGGTCGTCGGGCGCTTCCCACCAGCCGTTCGAGACTACAAGCGCGCCCTTACCGGTACCCGTGATATCCCCGAATCCCAGGCCGTGGCCCTGAGGGTCGGGTGAAACCTGGTACTTGCGAAGATGACCCGTGCCTTTGCCTTCGTGGTCCCTGATCAGTTTAAAGAAAACCAGCGGATTGCATGGGTTATTGGGGCAAATCTCCAGCTCTCCGTCGCCGTCAACGTCCCAGGCGCGGGTCGTCTCAATCGGGCCGATTTGGTCAATATTGTGCGTCCTCCACTCGACGGGCTTCCCCTTCGGGTTCTCCCGCCAGACGAGCGTCTGTCCACCCCATCCGCCTGTGATGAAATCGAGGTAGCCGTCTCCGTTCATGTCCAGCGGGATCGTGGAGAAATCATCGTAGTACTCCCCGTCCGCCCGGACATCGCAAATCTTGTGCTTCTTCCAATCGGGCGCTTCGTACCAGTACGCTCCGCATACGATATCGGGCTTCCCATCGTTATTAACGTCGAAGACGCCGGCGGACTCGTAGGCCCCGGCATCGAGCCTGATCTTTTCCCATTCAAGCCTTCTCAATTTCCTTGGACCTCCAGTAGTGTGCTTTGTCCCGGGTGCGCGTCCGTGCTCGGCGGAAGACCGGCAGGCGGCACGACGGTATATTAGACTGCGCTGATCCTTTTGTCAACACGCCTTGGGGCGCGGAGCCTGTCGAGGGAAAAGATTTCCCTCGACAACGGGGGAGGAGAGCGGAGGAGATGGGAGCGGGCTTGCCGAACAATTGCTAGTGCTAGTGCCCATGCAACTTGATACGCCGCACTCCGGCCCAGGGTTGTCCCGAGTACGGGATCCCGCTCCGGCGGGAAAAACACCTGGGCTACACGCGGGCAAAGTCCTGCCGGACTGGAAGGACTGTAACCCGGAGGGTTTTGCTCGAAGGTAGCCCAGGAATTCATTCCTGGGGATTCTAGGCCATACAAGTTGTATGGGCACTAGCTCATCACTGAATGGAGGAATGGGAATGCAAACGAGCGGCACGTATGTTTTCCTGGCAGCGCTGGCGCTCTTCGCAACCGCATCCGCTGCGGGAGGCCAGCAGGTGAAGATTGATAAAATCCCATATTTTAACCAGCCGAACTGCTACAGGCTGGCAAACGGCGCAGTCGAGGTAGTCGTGACGACCGACATCGGGCCGAGGGTGATATGCTACAGGTTCGTCGGCGGCGAGAATATCCTCGGCGAACTTGGGCCGGATGCGGTTGTCAAGACCGAGGCGGGCGAATGGCATCCCTGGGGCGGACACAGGCTGTGGCACTCGCCTGAAATCAAACCACGCACCTATCTGCCCGACGACAGCCCGGTCAAGGCGGAGATAGTCGGGGGCGACGGCGTCCGCCTGACCCAGCCCGTCGAGGCCGCCAGCCATATCGAGAAGGAGATGCTGGTAAAGCTCGACGCGGCCGGCACGCACGTCACCATCACGCATAAGCTGACGAACAGAGGGCTTTGGCCCGTGGAGCTCGCTCCTTGGGGCCTGACGATAATGAACGGCGGCGGCACGACGATCATTCCGAACGAGCCTTACATCTCGCACGACGAGAAGCTGCTTGCCGCGCGGCAGTTGGTGGTCTGGCATTACACGGACTTGAGCGACACGCGCTGGACGTTCGGCAAGAAGTACATCACCCTGCGCACCGATGCCAAACTGACCGAGCCTGACAAGATCGGCGCGGCGAACAAGCAGGGCTGGGCGGCCTACCTCCGCAAGAACACTTTATTCATCAAGAAGTTCCCATACATCGAGGGCGCGAACTACCCGGACCTCGGCTGCAACTTCGAGACGTATACAGCGGGCGACTTCATGGAGATCGAGACCCTCGGCCCGATGGTGAAGCTGGAGTCGGGCGGGAGCACGACTCACGTGGAGGACTGGTACCTGGTCAAGGATGTTCGTGTAGGCCGTAGCGAGGCCGATCTCGACGCGGCTGTGACTCGCGCATTAGAAAGGATCGGAAAATGAAGCTATGGACCGTCTTGGCACTAGGAGGAATTATCATGGCATCAGCCGCCCAGCCCATCGGAGCGGAAACCTGCGTCGTTGATACGCCTCCGACAGAGGGGGTAAACGAGTTCTACGTCTTCAACCGCGCGCCGCTGCTTCCAAATCCGCTCGCAAAGCTGCCCATAGGCGCCATCACCCCCAAAGGCTGGCTGCGAGGCCAGCTCGATCTGATGGTGGACGGCATGACCGGCCGGCTGGACGAGGGCAAATTGAGCCAATACATCCACGAAAACAGTGGCTGGTGGGACGGACGCAGCGTGGGCTGGGAGGAATTGCCGTACTGGATCAAGGGACTCGCAGCCCTCGGTTATGTGACTGACAATCGTGCGATCAAGGCAAAGGCGAGGAGGTGGCTCGACTCGGCCATTGCCACTCAGCAGCCCGACGGCTACTTCGGCCCTCCCTGTAACAAGCAGACCCTCGATTCCTGGCCCAATATGCCGATGCTTTTCGCGCTCCAATCGCACTACGAGGCGACCGGCGATAAGCGGGTCATTGACCTGATGACGAAATACTTCCGCTACCAGTTGAATCTGCCCAAAGAGGACTTCCTCCAGGGAAGCTGGCAGAAGATTCGCGCGGGCGATAACCTGGAGAGCGTCTACTGGCTCTACAACAGGACGGGCGAGCCGTGGCTGCTCGATCTGGGCAAGGTAATCCACGAGCGCACGCACGACTGGACAATCGAGATTCCCAAGCCCGCCTACCACGGCGTCAACTTCACGCAGAGCTTCAGGGAGCCGGCGGTCTTCTACCAGCAATCCCTCGACAAGAAGCATCTCGAAGCCACAGAACGCAGCTATAACGAGATGACAGGCGAATACGGCCAGTTTCCCGGCGGGATGATCGCCGCCGACGAGAACTGCAGGCCGGGCAAGACAGGCGCTGAGCAGGCGGCTGAGACTTGCGGCATGGTCGAGTTCATGTACAGCGACGAATCCCTGCTGCGCATAACCGGCGACCCGAAATACGCCGATCGGTGCGAGGACATAGCTTTCAATTCCTTCTCTGCCTCGATGATGCCGAACCTAAAGGGCCTCCATTACCTCACGGCGGCGAACCACGTCATGTGCGACAAGGGCGGCACGCACTGCTACCAGAACGGCGGAATGATGGTGGCCTACTCGCCGACCGACGGCTATCGGTGCTGCCAGCACAACGTCGGCCAGGGATGGCCTTACTACGCGGAGCATCTCTGGCTGGCTGCGAGGGGCAACGGCCTGGCGGCCTTGCTCTACGCGGCATGCGAGGTTGAGGCGAAAGTCGGCGATGGTACGACAGTCAGAATCGTGGAGGACACCGATTATCCGTTCGGCGAGGAGGTCAAGCTCACCCTTCACACCCCGAAGGCCGTGAGATTCCCGCTGATGCTGAGGGTTCCGCGCTGGTGCGGGAAGGCCAAAGTGGCGGTGAACGGCGAACGCCTCCGGGTCAAGGCGAAGCCGCTCTCCTACATCGTCATAGATCGGGTATGGAAAGACGGCGACACGGTAAAGCTCGATCTGCCGATGGAGTTCAAGGTCACGACCTGGGCAAAACAGAATGATGGAGTCTCCGTGAGCCGCGGCCCGCTGAGCTATTCCTTGAAGATTGGCGAGAATTGGGTTAAATTCGCCGGAAGCGACGAGTGGCCGGAGCTGGAATTGCTGCCGACGACGCCGTGGAACTACGCGCTGGTGCTGGATGCTGAAAATCCGGCCAAATCCTTCAAGATCAGCAAGCGGACGGCGGTCCCGGCTCAGCCGTTTGCGCCCGATACGACTCCCATTGCCCTCACCGCGAAGGCCAGGAAGGTTCCGGAGTGGACGCTGGTGCTCAACTGCCCTGGGCCGGTGCCCGTAAGCCCTCTTGTCACCAATGAACCGGTGGAAGAGGTCACCCTGATTCCGATGGGCGCCGCCCGCCTGAGGATTTCCGTCTTCCCGGTGGCGAAATAGCCCTAGCCCCGGTTACGTCTGCGGGGGAGCCCAATGCGGCCGTGCCGGTGATGGCGTAGGGGCAGGGTAACCCTGCCCCTACCCAGAGAACGATGGGGGTTTCTTAGGACATCCTCGGCCGCGGATGCCGCCGGATTTTGAGGGACCACTATGTCAGCAATGGCCGAAGAAGCGCGAAGAACATCGAAGGGCCGGCGCAGGCCCAATTTCATCGTCATATACACCGATGACCAGGGATACGGCGACCTGGGCTGCTACGGAGCGAAGGACCTGAAAACGCCGAACCTGGATGCCCTTGCGAAAGCGGGCGTCCGCTTCACCAACTGGTATTCGAACTCGCCGGTATGCTCTCCATCGCGCGCGTCGCTCATGACCGGCTGCTACCCCCAGAAAGTTGGCGTCCCCCAAATCCTCGGCGGCAAGAGAAGCACGCCCGGGCTTTCGGCGGATCACGCAACCATTGCCCGGGCGCTGAAACCCCCCGGGTACAGAACCGGGATCATCGGCAAATGGCATCTCGGCGTCGCAGAGGAGCACAGGCCGAACGCCCACGGCTTCGATGAGTTCTTCGGATTTCTGGCCGGCTGCGCGGACTACTACTCCCACATCTACTACTGGGGAGAGCGAAAAGGAGAAAACGCCGTCCACGACCTGTGGCACAACGACCGGGAGGTTTGGCATAACGGGCGTTACCTGACCGAGTTGATTACGGAGAAGGCCGTCGAATTCATCAATCGGCATTCCGGCGCGCCGTTCTTGCTGTATGTCCCGTACAACGCGCCGCACTTTCCTTTGCACGCGCCGAAGGAATACCTCGACCGCTTCCCCGATTTGCCTCCCGACAGGCGGATCATGGCTGCGATGATCGCCGCTGTGGATGACGGCGTGGGCGCTATCGTCAAGGCGCTCAGGCGGACCGGCCGGTACGAGAACACGGTCATCTTTTTTTCCAGCGACAACGGGCCTTCGGACGAGAGCCGCAACCGGCTGGACGGCAGCGAGGATCCATATTACGGCGGCGCCGCGGGCATTCTCCGCGGGCACAAGGCCAGCCTGTTCGACGGCGGGATTCGTATGCCGGCGATATTGAGCTGGCCCGACCGGATCCCCGCCGGCCAGGTGTGCCATGAGGTCGGGGCGATGATGGACATCTTCCCGACGTTCATGGAGATCGCCGGGGCCGAGATTCCTTCAGATCGCGATGGTTCGAGCATCCTCTCGATGGTGACTCAGGGCGCTCCCAGCCCGCACAAGCAGCTCTTCTGGGAATACAACGGCCAACTCGCCGTCCGGCAGGGAAAGTGGAAGCTGGTCCTCCGCGGCAAGCTGGATTTCGACCGCACCCAGCCTGACGAAGTTCATCTCTCCGACCTCGATGCCGACCCCGGCGAGCGAGTGAACTTGAAGGATCGCGAGCCTGATCTCGTCGTTGAGCTGACACGGGCTGCCGAAGCATGGCTGGCTGAGGTTCAGACTCATCCCTCGCCATTCCGCGCCTACGGCGGGATCCCGCAGCAGGCGGGAAAATGACGAGGCAACAGAGTGAAGAAGCATGCTAAAGCAAGCTGGAGCCTTGATAGGAGGCGATTTCCGAATCGCCTCCTCAATTCTCTATATTATTGAAGGCCCCACAGATGAATCACAGACCCGTCAAGAAAACCGATTTGCTCGCCGGCCTTCCCGATGAGTGGCCCGATGACCTGCTGCCGGAGATTCAGCGCCGGGTCAGGGCCGGCCGCCGCAAGATCGTCGTGGTTGATGACGATCCCCTGGGCACGCAGACGGTCCACGATTTGCCCGTCCTCACCGAATGGCCCGTGGAGAGGCTTCGTGAGGAGCTGGCGAACGACTTCCCGGCATTCTATCTGCTGACCAACTCGCGGAGTCTGCCTCCCGATCGGGCGGAGTCGGTGAACGCCGAGATCGGGCGCAATCTGGTCGCGGCGGCTCGTCAAGTGGGCCGGGAATTCACCGTCATCAGCCGGAGCGACTCGACTCTGCGCGGGCACTTTCCCGGCGAGGTACAGGCGCTGGCCCGGGGACTCGCGTGGGACTTCGATGCCTGGCTCATCATCCCGTTTTTCCTGGAAGGCGGCCGGTACACGATTGACGACGTTCACTACGTCGCCGAGGGCGAATGGCTCGTGCCCGCCGGCGAGACCGAATTTGCGCGCGATCCGGCGTTCGGCTACCGCGCATCGAATCTGCGCCAGTGGATAGAGGAAAAGACCGGCAGTCGCGTGCGATCTCAGTCGGTCGGCTCGATTTCCATAGATGACATCCGACGCGGCGGCCCGAAGCACGTGGCCGAGCGCCTTGAGGGACTTCGGCGCGGGAGCATGTGCATCGTCAACGCGGCCGGTATGCGCGATCTGGAGGTCTTCACGCTGGGACTGCTGACCGCCGAAGCGCACGGCCGGCGATTTCTCTGCCGAACCGCTGCCTCATTCGTCCAGGTGCGTGTCGGCCTCGCATCTCATCCTCTCCTGACGCGGGACGACCTGGCCCTGCCCGCCTTAGGCGGGGGAAGCCTTATCGTCGTCGGCTCGCATGTGCCCAGGACTACGACTCAGGTCAATCGGCTTCTCGCCGAGCCGGGGATCGCGAGCATCGAGATCTCCGCTAAGGCGCTGCTGGATAATCGCCGCGAGGACGAAATCCTGCGAGCGGCAGATCAGGCGGACGAGGGACTGCGCCTTGGCCGGGATGTGGTGGTTTACACCAGCCGCGAGCTGGTCACCGGAGAGAGCGCGGAGAGCAGCCTGTCCATCGGCCGGCGCATCTCGAATGGGCTTGTCGCCGTCGTGCGGGCGATTCAGACGAGGCCGCGCTATCTGCTCGCCAAGGGCGGGATCACGGCGAGCGACATAGCGACCGGGGCGCTGGGCGTCAGGCGGGCGCTCGTGCTCGGCCAAATCCTGCCCGGCGTGCCGGTATGGCGGCTGGGGCCGGAGAGCCGCCGCCCGGACATGGTATACATCGTCTTCCCCGGCAACGTCGGCGGCCCGGAGTCATTGGCCGAGATCGTCACCGCGCTGGGCAAAACTCCGAACGCGTGAGCGCATTGCCTGTTGATGGCCTTCTGCCTACCCGAAGCCTTGGGTGGCGATTCGGAAATCGCCACCCATCCCGGCGGATTCGCCGCGGCGGATCGCCCTCCCGGGTGCCCTTTTTGAACAATCCCATTTTGAAGGTTCCCCAACGAATGGAGTCATAATAATTGACAGGTTTGCAAATCCGCCCTGGATTTGTTAGGATTGGCGCCGGAGACGCGGATGCATACCGCAGACGGGCGCCCTTTGGCCCGCCATGCAAATCCGCACATGAGCGCTCATGACAAATCCTACGCAGGATACCGACCTGCTCTCTGGAAAGCAAGCCGGGCGCCCTCGCTCACCAGGCAAGGCGGAAGGCGGCAGCCCAGGGAGCGGCACAGAGATTGATGGCGACCTGGCGCTGGTGCTGCGCGCCCAGGCGGGCGACGTCTCAGCGTTCGGCGAGCTGATTGACAGGCACCAGAGGGCGGTTTACGGCGTGGTCTCGCGCATGGTTGGCGACCGCGACGAAGCCGACGATCTGGTGCAGGACATATTCGTCTCGGCTTACAGGGCTATCGGGAGCTTCAGGAGAGAGGCGAAGTTCTCCACCTGGCTGCACACCATCGCGGTGAATACGACCCTGAAGCGGCTGAGGAAGATGAAGCGCCAGAATGTGATTTCGATAGACGATCCGGCGTTCGGGCTTGCATCCGCAATTCGCGCGGAAGGCGATCCATCGCCCGACGAATCGCTCCAGCAGCGAATGCGAAGTGACATCGTGCGCAGGGCGATTGACACGCTGCCGGACAAGCAGCGCATCGTGGTCGTCATGCACTACTTCGAGCAGCGCTCCTGCGAGGAGATAGCGGCGATATTGAAGTGTTCCGTGGGAACCGTCTGGTCGCGCCTGCACTATGCCTGCAAATGGCTCAGAGGTGAGCTTAGCTGCCTCGAGCAGGGGTCTTGAGATGAGATGCTCGCGATTCAGAAAACATCTCATACCGTACATCGAGGGTACGCTGACCGAGCGGCTGCAGAAGCCCATGCGGGAACATGCGGCAGCCTGTGAGTCGTGCGCTTGCGAGTTGGCCGAGCTTACCCAGACCGTTCACGTGCTCAGGCAGACCGAATATCCGGCCGCCGAGCCGGCGGCCGACCTCTGCAGCAAGGTGATGGCTCGCATCGCCCAAGAGCCGGTCCGCAGGCCGTGGTTCGCCGGGAAGCTCCAGGCGTATACCGCCGCAGCAGCCGCCCTGCTCGTCTTTGCAATCGCCCTGGCAGCCCTCGAGCCCTTCCTATCACAAATGAGGCAGGTCTCTCGAAGCCCAAGCTTGCCCCAGCCTCAGCAGGCCGTCAAGGCTCCGGCGGCTCCGCCAAAAGCCCCTTCGACCGGTGACGAGCGAAGGGTTGTGGTTGCCGACGGCCATGCCAGGCATGTCGGCGCTCCCGTTGAGAAGCCACGGCATTTAGTCGCCGCTCCGCGGGCGAAGGCATATGATGAGCTACAAGGTTTCCGCTCGCGCGGTGGAGCGGAAGGCGCCACAGCCGCTCCCAGTAGTCGCCCTGAAAGGCAGTCCGGAGCTAGCGGAACGCGACTTCCTTGTAAGGCCGGCAAAGAAGGCGAGCTTGCCTTCGAGAAACCAGCGGAGGAAGCGTTGGGAAAGGAGCCGGCTGCGCCTGGGCCCGCCAGCCCTGCAGCACAGTCTTCTGCTCCCGCTCCCAGCCGGTCGGCTGAGCTGGGCTACACCGTCGTCACACGTGATGAGGATGCGTTCGATAAATCCAGGAAGCAACAAGCCGACGAGACGGCGCTGATCTATGAAAAGAAGCTGAAGAAGTCTCCAAACAACCGAGCTATACTGGAGAAGCTGCTGGAAGCTTACCGCGACGCGGGCCGGGCTGAGGACGAGTATGCGATCGCAAAGCGGCTGGTGAATCTGGATCCCGCCAACGCCAAGTATTGGTTCGAGCGGGCCCAGGCCGCCGAGAGGGCCAGGATGCCCCGCACGGCGGCAGCCGCATATCGGCAGGCGATTGGGCTAAAACTAGCTGAACCCGACCTCGGGCTGGCAAAGAGCAGGCTTGAGGCCCTGGAGACCGAGCGAGGGGCTAGGCCGTAATTTTGATGCGTGATACTGGATGTTGTATGTTGAACGTTCGGCGTTACTCCCACACTCCCATACTCCCATACTCCGATTCTCCCCATCGCCCCGTCTCGCTAGCCCCTGTCGAGCTCGCAGGCGAAGTTGAGTGCCTCGTCCGATTGATAATGCAGGCAGATTTCCGCCGTGATTTTGGCCCCCGCGCTCTCGGGCCTGCTGAAATCCAGTTTGTTGGCCGACTCGCGCATGAAGTATATCCCATAGCCGCCGATTTGGCCGGGCAATGGCTCCGGCACCCGGCAAACGTCAAAGCCCTTGCCAAAATCCGTGACGGTTATGACAAGCCGCTCGGCATAGTATTCCAGTTCCACCTGGTATCTATGGCCCGGCTCATCGTACGCGTGCTGGACTACGTTTGAACACGCCTCGGTGAGGACAAGCCCTGCGCGGTAGATATCCTCATCGCTCACGCCCATGTGTTGAAGCAAGACATCCAACTGGCGACGTACGGCGGGGATGAATGCCGCCTCGGCCGGCAAATCGAGCTTTATGTTCACGATCATGCCGACCTCTCCATCACCACCTCGTTTAAATTGAAAACGACTTGCTGACAATCCGGGATGGAGGTGACGCAGCCGGGATACGCCAGCCCACCTAACGCATCCACGGCGACTATGCAGAAGCTCCGGTCGGACAGACGAGGAACAAGAGCGAAATCCGTACAACCAATCATTACTGCAACCTTTATTCGGTGGAGAATATCCGTTCCGCGGATGGAATATCATCGCAGACGAACAGCCCCGGAAGCTTATCCATGTGGATAAGGGCGAATATCTCCCTAACATTTGCGTTCGTGATTACAAGCGCGAGCTTCCCACTCGGCCTCAAGCGCCGGTATGCAGACAATATGGCCGCTATTCCGGCGCTGTCCATGTAGTCCACCTCCACCAAATCAATCACGAACCCATCCGGCGACTCATTAACCGAATTATCGAGCGCCGCGCGGAGACCACCCACATTCGAGAGGTCTATCTCTCCGCTGACGCGTATAACTATCCGCGCACCCTGGACGACTTGGACCTCCATACGCACACCTTCCTCGACCGATGGCTCTAGCTAATTGTACCTATATTGCTGGGGTTGCGAAACATGGTTGAGGGGAAATCCTTCGACGGCCCGCCCTGCAAGCGCACGGCAGGCAACCGGCCGTGCGGTCAAGCTCCGGCTGATGAAGCATTAGGGCCCACAGATCCGGCCGGCTTACTATGCTGCTACACGTCGCGCTACGGCGTCTCGATGACTTCCAGGCCGCCCATGTAGGGACGCAGGACTTCGGGGATGGCTACTGAGCCGTCGGCCTGCTGGTAGTTTTCGAGGATGGCTATCACCGTTCGCGGAAGCGCGACTCCCGAGCCGTTCAGCGTGTGGACGTATTCCGGCTTTGCTCCCTGCTCTCTGCGGAATCGGGCATTCATCCGCCGGGCCTGGAAGTCCGTGCAGTTACTGCAGGAAGAGACCTCCAGCCACTGCTCGACACCCGGCGCCCAGGCTTCCAGGTCGTAGGTTTTTGCGCTGCTGAAGCCCATGTCGCCCGTGCAGAGAAGCCTCACCCGATACGGCAGACCCAATCCCTGGAGCACTTCCTCCGCATTTTTTGTGAGCTTCTCAAGCTCGTCGAAGGATGTTTCGGGATGCGTGTATTTAACCATTTCCACCTTGTCGAACTGATGGACTCTTAAAAGTCCGCGGGTATCCTTACCGGCTGCGCCGGCCTCTCTGCGGAAACATGCGCTGTACGCTGTAAGATAGATCGGCAGGTCCTTCGCATCCAGGATGTCTTCCCGGTGGATATTGGTAACCGTTACCTCGGAGGTGGGGATGAGAAACAAGTCATCATCCGGCAGACGGTACATATCGAACTCGAACTTCGGCAACTGGCCGGTTCCGACCATGGCGCTCCGGCAGACCAGCAGGGGAGGGAACACCTCCCTGTAGCCGTGCTTGGTGATGTGGAGGTCGAGCATCCAGTTGATGAGGGCGCGCTCCAGCCGGGCGCCAAGGCCGGTGTAAAGTATAAATCCGCTTCCGCTCATCCGGCTACCGCGCTCGAAGTCTATCAACCCCAGCTTCGTCGCAAGCTCCCAGTGGGGGAGCGGTGTGAAATCGAACTTCCGGGGTTCGCCCCACTCGCGGGCGACCACATTGTCCCTGTCATCCCGGCCTATGGGAACGCTTTCGTGCAGCAGGTTCGGGATCAGGAGAGCGACGTTCTGAGCCCGCTGTTCCAGGTCACGAACCTCGGCGTCCATCGCCTTGATCCGGTCGGAAACCTCGCGCATGCGGGCGATCTCGACGGATGCGTCCTGGCCGGCGCGCTTCATCCTGCTGATCTCATCGGAGACGGTGTTCCTCAGCGCTTTGAGCTCATCGGCCTCCGTCAGCCTGCGCCGCCAGAGCTCGTCGGCCTCAAGGAACTCATCCAGGACGGCGTCATCCATCTGCCTGTTCCTTATGCCCTGGCGGATAAGGTCCGGATGTGTACGGATGAACTTCGGATCCAGCATAGGCGTTCTTCCTGTCTCATTGGAGTAGTGGAGTACTGGAGAAGCACAACTCCATAACTCCGTTGCTCCGTCATGCCCTTATTATCTCCAGCAGTTCCTCGACCTTTGCTTCCATCTCGGCCTGTGTCTTCGCCTCGACGTTCAGGCGGAGGAGCGGCTCCGTCTGGCTTGGCCGGACGTTGAACCACCAATCATTATACTCCACAGTCACCCCGTCAAGCTCTATGATGCGCCCGTCCTTGTAGCGCTCCCTGATCTCCGCGAGCTTGGCGGCGACGTCCTTCACCTTCGAGTTGATCTCAGGGCTGTGGAAATACCGCATGATGGGGGCAACCAGCTCCGAGAGGGGCTTGCCCTCGTCCACCAGGAGCTGGATTATCTTCAGCACGGCGAGATCGCCGTTGTCGGTCACGTAGAAGTTGGAGAAGTAGTAGTGGCTGGACAGCTCGCCGGCGAAGTAGGCGCCGATCTCGCGCATCTTGGTCTTGATGAGTCCGTGGCCGACCCTGTACATGAACGGTCTGCCGCCGGCCTTCTCAATCTCCTCCTTAACCGCCCAACTGCTCCGCAGGTCGTACATGATGGTCGCGCCGGGCTTTTCCTTCAGCATCATTCTGGCGATGAGCGCGGTGATTATGTCGCCGTGGATGGTGTTCGCCTTCTCATCCACGAAGCCTACCCGGTCGCCATCGCCGTCGTAAGCAACGCCCAGGCGAGCGCCTGTTTCCAGCACCTTCTGCTTCAAGGCGGTGAGCGTTTCCTCCTTCAGTGGATTCGCCTCGTGGTTGGGGAATGTGCCGTCAGGCTCCCAGTACAGCGGGTAAACCGTGCAATTCGCGCCCTCGAACAGCTTCGGAAGGATCATACCGCTCATGCCGTTCCCTGCGTCAATCACTATTTTAAGCCCGCCGAAGTCCTTCACACCGGCGGTTTCGAGAATCGCCTCAACGTAACCATCGAGGGTGGATACGCTGCCCTGGAATTGGCCGGCGCGCTCGGCCTTCTCGAACACGCCTGCGTTCGCTATCCGGTACAGCTCCTCATTGCTCACCAATCCGACGCTCGGGATCGCCTTCGGGCCGGTCATCTTGAAGCCGTTGTACCGCTCCGGGTTATGGGAGGCGGTGATCATCATTCCAGCGTCGCCATTCAGGGCGTTGACTGAGTAGTAGTACATGGGCGTGCTCGCCATGCCGATGTCAATGACATCGCTCCCCTGCTCCATCAACCCTCGCATAACCGGCTCCATCAGCGCCGGGCCGCTGACCCTCATATCGCGACCGACCACCGTCAGGCGCGGGTTCAGTTTCTGAGCGAAGGCGCGGGCGATCCGGTACGCAACATCTTCGTTGAATTGATCCGGATAGGTCCCGCGTATGTCGTAGGCTTTGAAAATGGTCGGGTCAATCGGCTGCATCAGTAAGTCCTCCTGCGTGTGGTCTGGTTTTTAGGTCTTGCTGATCACCAGGCTACCCAGAGCACCGGCGCAAACACTGGCAATTATACTTATCGGGAATGCAAGGTGTCAAGGCGCGTAGCGGCGTTGCGAGCATCCAGCCGGTTGACGTTAAGGGAGGGACTTGCTATACTGGCATAGGCAAAGCGGCAAATTGGCGCGAAACGGGGTCCCCAAATCCGATATTGGAGATCCTCGTTTGTGAGCAGCGAAAGGACTGGCGAGAGTCTGTGCGCGTCGCATTGGCATACCCCTATTGCAAAACAACGAGCCACCACTGCGCTCCACCTCTGGGGCTGCTATATCTCGGCACCGCATTGAAGCAGCGCGGGGACGAGGTTGCAGTGTTCGACCGCGATGCACATGATGGCGGTATGCAGGAGATGATTAACAGAATCGTCGAGTTCAAGCCGGATCTCTTCGGAATACCGATCTTTACAGTATCCCTGGGATTGACCGAGGCCCTCGCCATCACCAATGAGGTGCGTAGCAAGCTGCCGAATACGACGATCGTGGCGGGCGGCCCGCACGTTACAGCGTGCCCCGAGGAAACCCTCGACTGGTTTCCCGCCGTGGACTTTGTTTTACAGGGCGAGGCGGACGATAAGCTCTGCCAACTCGTAGAGCAGCTTGAGAGCAACGCATCTCAACCGCAAGTGCCCGGTCTCTGCTATCGGAGCGATGGGCAGAACGTAGTCACTTCTCCGGGGCCGCCGCCACCGAACCTCGACTCCATCCCGATCCCGGACCGGAAGCTGCTGTGGTACGGTTATGAGAAGAAGGTCTACTGGCGGCTCGGACGGCGCGGCATTGCCGACATAGTGATAACGAGCCGCGGTTGCCCGTTCAACTGCAAGTTCTGCTTCAAGGTTGAGAAGCGCTTCCGCTATCGCAGCCCGGATAATGTCGTCAATGAGCTCTTGTACCTTAACTCGCTCGGAATACGCAGCATCGATCTCGAAGACGACCTTTGGACCGTTCCCAAATCCAGGTGCCTTGAGATATGTCGGCTCATCCGGAACGCCGGGCTCCGCCTGGACCTGAAGGTTAGAAGTCGAGTGGACACTATTGACGAGGAGATGCTCGCCGAGATGCGGAGGATCGGCGTGACCTCCATCGTCTACGGATTCGAGTCGGGTTCGCAGCCGGTGCTGGACGCCATGGGCAAGAAGACCCAGGTTCAACGCAACTACGAGGTCGTCCGTATGACCAAGAAGGCCGGCATGCTCTGCTTCGCGGACATGTTCATCGGCTTCCCCGGCGAGACGCCCGAAACCCTGGCGGAGACGGAGCGGTTTCTGGTGACGGCCCGGCCTACCGCGATCAACATGTGCTACCTGGCGCCTTTCCCCGGCACCCCGGTTTATCTAGAGGCCAAGAAGAATGGAACGCTCGTTGGTGATTGGGCGATCGGCAGCCCCCCGCCATATGTGAAGCTGGACTGGATGACCGACTGGTCCTCGCTCGCTAAGTTCTACAAGAGGATAATGCGCCGGTACTACACGCACCCCCTGGTCCTTCTCGGAACACTCCGCTCGTGCGCGTTCAAGATCGGCCCGCGCCAGTGGCGCTCTGGGTTCAGGCTACTGATGCGGACGGCGCGGCGCTGACTGGAGCGCCAAGGCCCAGCCCGATCATTTGCTCCCACCTCCCGCCCCCGATTACCGCGGCGAAGTCAACCCTCTAGCCCACCGTTAAGGGCTTCGAGGCAGGATGTGCCCCCTGCCGCGCAGAATATCTTACTTGGCGAATGAGGCGGGCGGCATGCACCGGGGGATTCTGATATAGAGTGTGGGAGAGGACGTCGAACGTCCAAATTCCAACTCGAAACCCTTATTCTTCACGCATCACGGACGATGACTGACTGCAGAGGCGTCCTGAGCCGCATCATGCCTCGTTTATCGTCTTTCCCAATCGGGAACTACACAAGTGGCTGACTTCGTTCAAGGCGGAGGTACGCGATGGATGAGTGGATGCGGAAAGTCGGCTCATATCCGAAGGACGCGATGCAAGGCTATGCAGAAGGGATGCCCTTTCCTGCGACTAAGGACCAGATAATCGCGCACGCCAGAAGCCGGCGCCTGCCAAAAGAGGTTATGAACAAGCTGGAGAAGATCCCCGCCAAGACTTACAACAACATCGGCGAGCTGGTCTCCACAGCCACGAGGGAGTGACCGCCATGGCTGATGAGCTTGAGGAAATAGATCGCGGATGGCGCGTGGTTGAGGGGCCAGGAACCGAGACCACCGATGAGGACATCGGGCCGGGCGGGCGCGATCTGGGCAAGGAGCCCGTGCTGGGCGCCGGCTACGGAGCAAGCACCGGCGGCGTCGAGGGCGAACCTGGGCCGCCGGGTCCCGCGCCGGGCGAAATCCCTGAGCACACCGGCCCGCTTGCCATCGAGGGCACAGGCGAGCTGTTCCCGGTCCAGGAAGAGGAAACGGAGTGATCGCGCCCGATCCGCCGGATCAGGCTCACCTTGCGCTTCAGCTACCTCCGGGCTTTGCCGGTTGCCTTTCCCTCTCTTCGATCTCGCGGATGTACTTCTGAGGAACCTTGACCTTGCCTGCGACCAGGTCGGCGGTATACCGCAGTTCCGTCTTGTACACGCCTGCAAACGCACGTTCTATCTGCCATGGAAAGGCATCCCACGTCAGTTTCACCACACCTGAAACCAGAAGGCCCCACACCAGCAGGAAAATCATTGCGCCGCCATGAACGCCTGCGAGCCTCCGCGCAATCTCCCGCTTGTCCTGAGCCGGAGCGCCTGCCCAAAACCTGGGTTTCTCGCGCCCCAATGACTCCGCCGTCTGCAGGTAGGTCTTCCTATACAGACGAGCGGATAGCCAGAGGAGAAAAACGCTCGGTACTAAAAAGGCAGCTCCAGCGGCCGCCCTTACCAGCGTGTATTCGGAGAACGCAAGGTACGTCAGCACCGATGCGGCGAGGCCGGGCAGTAGGAATATGGGCGCGTAATACTTGAGCAACCTGCCTACTGAGAATGACTTGGCCGCCGCCTCCAGATGAAGCTCGGAGGTCGGTACCCTGCGGGTCCGCAGTGCGAACGCTGCCCACAGTAGCAACATGGCGACTGTGAGCCAGCTTTGACCTATGATTGGAGCGACGGAGGCGATTGGTGCGGAGAACCTCGCTCCGCTGCGTACAAGTCCTTCCATCAACTGGTCCCAGTACGCCCTGCGGCCCGCCCGGAGGTACGCGAGCTTGCGCTTTTCCTTCTGCACCTGCGCGAGCCCGGCCTTCGAGCCTGTTTCGGTGTAGATCTGTGCTTCGCGCTTGTTAAAAATAGCAACAAACGCGCTCCCAACTACTACGTCAAGTGTCATTGCGTCTTCGCCACGCATGAATTTCCAGCCCATCTGCTTGACGCTGTCGAGCATACCTAGAGCTTCGCCGGTGCGGCCATCAGCATGAATCTCCGATGCATGCCCGCTCATGCTCGTTGCCAGTCTTCTAAGGCGAGAAATAACGGAGAACTTGTAATCCCCAGTCGCGCCCGGCAGGAGGATCAGCCCGGCGACGCCGTGTCTATCAACGTCCCTGCGGGGCAGTGGATATTCTGTCAAACGCTTGCGGTTGTTGCCCTGCATGAGAAACCGAAGAGCCTCATCCCATGCCTTGCGTGAGGCCGCATCTGAGGCAAGCAGGTAGCACGGAAGGGCATTGCCGGGGTCCAGTTCACTCACCTTACGGATTGCCTCTATCGAGGAAGGACCGGTCGTGAACATTGCCAAGCGGAAATGCAGCCGCGCGCTGTTTGGAAACTTCCTGATCGCCCGCTCCAGCAGGATGCCCGTCCGACCGATCTGCAACTGCTCGCGATCAAGGCGATAGCCTTCACCAGGCTTCTTCTCGTACTCTCGGTACAGGGCCTCCATCCGCTTTACGTACTTCTTGTCCCACATCGCCGTGAGCGCTTCGAAATCTGCCCGCACATCTGTGTCCAGCATGCGCTGAAGGATGGCTTCACGGGTTTCGGCCGCGCGTGCCACAAACGAGTAGGTTCGCGCCCTGATGGTGTAGTACCCTTGGACTGCTATCGCCACCAGCGCCAAAACGCCACCGATTAGTGCAAGGATATCGAGCCTGCGAGTTTCTCTCATCACGCGCTCTCTGGAGAGGACTATGTCGTTCTGACAAACGAAGCTGGCTCCGGGGCCAGGATTCGAACCTAGATACCGGGCTCCAAAGGCCCGTGTCCTACCATTGGACGACCCCGGAAGCGCACATTTATTATAGGCAAAAAAGGGGCGCCGGTCAAGCTCGACCGCCGGCTGGAGGGTTTCTGAGCCGCTTCGTCGAATCCTCAAGCAAGGATTTACATTCGGAGGGCCTGATTGCCTGCCGCGCTGTTCTGGGGATTGGTGGTCGGTTCGGCATCGCTCGCCGGAGCGTTTGTTGGTTACTACGGGCGTCTCTCGCACAGGGCTGTGGGCGCCATAATGGGCTTCGGCGCGGGAACCCTGATATCGGCGCTCGCCTACGATCTGATCGAGGAATCCTACCGCAAAGGCGGCTTCGTTCCCGTCTCCGTGGGATTCCTGGCTGGCGCGTGTCTGTTCCTGGCAGCCAACTACGCCGTAGCGCTGTGGGGCGGCGGCGGTCGCAAGTGCTCCCACACGGAAACCATGGAGAATCCGACGGCGATCCTCGTCGGCACGATATTGGACAATATGCCGGAAACGATGGTGATCGGCGCGAGCATCCTGGCAGGCGGCAAGGTCAGCGTGGTGCTCCTGGCCGCAATTTTCATCAGCAACTTCCCCGAGGCACTGGCGGGCGCATCCGGCTCGAGGAACGCAGGGATGCGCGCGAGCCGCACCCTGGGCCTGTGGAGCCTGGTGTTCGTACTGACGGGACTCAGCTCCCTGGCGGGATACACCCTTTTCCGGGGCTTGCCTCCATCCGGCATCGCGGCGGCGCTCGCGGTGGCCGGCGGCGGCATCATGGCGATGCTCGCGGACACCATGATCCCCGAAGCCTATCACGATGCGGGGCCGTTCGTCGCCCTGGCGACCGTTGCCGGCTTCCTCTCCGCCTTCATCATCGGCCGGATAGGATAGCCTCCGTTTACCTCTTTGCCGCCTTTTTTCTCTGTTGCCTTTGGACTTCTGCATTCCAAAGGAGGTTTTGAGCACGAATTTGTGAGTTTTCGCAACCATTCCGCGCTCGCACGACTGGAGCAGCGGGTGTTACCCAACATACACGCCCGCGTTTGCCTACTGGTAGTAATACCGGTTTTCCCGCCGCCACACGCTCACTTCCCCAAATGCAGGCAAACGCTCATTGACAAATTCGCTGGGGGGGTACATCATGTTAGAGATTCTTTGCTTTGCGAGTGGGGCCATAAGCGAGCATTCGCCGTCGCTTCATAGCTATGGCGATGGAGCGTAGACACCACGTGGCAAAATCACAGAACTTGGGAGGAGAAAAGATGAAAAAGGTATTCGCAGTAACAGCAGTCATCGCGCTGCTGTGCCTGGGCGGGATTGCTCAGGCGAGCATCACTATCGACACCGTCACCGTGGGCGATCCGGGAAACCCGGGGGAGCTTTCAGGCGCGGGTGCGGGCGGATCCAGCGCGGACAGAATCTGCGGCTCAGTGGGTTACTCCTACAACATCGGGAAGTATGAAGTGACCGCCGGTCAGTACACCGCGTTCCTCAACGCCGTGGCAGCCACCGACACGTACGCGCTCTACAACACGAACATGGGCAATCCAAATGCAGGAGACTATGGGTATGGCTGCAACATCCAGCGCAGCGGCTCATCAGGCAACTACTCCTACAGCGTGGCCAGTGACTGGGCGAACAGGCCGGTGAACTTCGTGAGCTTCTGGGACTCCTGCCGTTTTGCCAACTGGCTTGGTAATGGCCAGGGCACCGGCTCCACGGAGACCGGCGCATACACTCTGGACGGCTACAACGGCGATGATGGTCGCACCATCCAGCGCAACGCCAATTGGAAGTGGGCAGTGACCAGCGAGGACGAGTGGTATAAGGCGGCCTACTACAAGGGCGGCGGAACCAACGCCGGTTACTGGCTGTATCCCACGAGCAGCGACACGGCCCCGGGTCAGGACATGGCCGACGCCTCCGGCAACAACGCCAACTATTGGACGGCCCCCTGTGCCTGGCCGATCGATTCGGGGAAGTACACCACGGTGGCCGGCGAGTTCCAGAACTCCGACAGCCCATACGGCACATTCGACCAGGGCGGCAACGTGTTTGAGTGGAACGAGGCTATAGTATACCAGGATGCGACTCAAGCCATTCGCGGCCTGCGTGGCGGTTCGTTCTACGGCAGCGACCACTACCTCCAGGCATCGGGCCGCAGCAGCGGCATCCCGGCGTACGAGTACGACTCTGTCGGGTTCCGCGTTTCCGGAGTTGTTCCTGAGCCGTCCTCACTCATCGCCCTGGGGAGCGGCATCCTGGCGTTGGCAGGGATGATTCGGAGAAGGCGCTGACCCCTATGGAGTGCGCAGGCTTGACTGCGCTTTTCGCTCGTTCGTGTGCTCAGCGATGGCAAAGCGGCGTCCAGCCGCCGCACTCCACATTGGCTGGCTGCGATCCGTATGCCCAGTGCGTAACGCCGCTTTTCCATCGAAGAAGGAAACGTCCTGTCTTAAACAGTAGCGTATATGCGATTGCTCTCTATGGAAAAAGCGGGTAAGCCGGATGGTGGATTGGCCTCATGCGCCTGCTCATCGGTTGGGCGAAGCCGGCGCATATATAGTCACAGCGGGGACCTACCGCAAACAGCATTTCTTCAACGAGCCTCAACGCCTGGCGCTTCTCCATGACAGCCTTCTTGCCATCGCACGGGAATATGAGTGGCGGCTGCAGGCATGGGCGGTGTTCAGCAATCACTACCATTTCGTTGCACTCTCGCCAGGCAATCCGTCGTCCCTGAAGTCACTTGTCGGCAAGCTTCATACATTGACGGCCGCTGAACTAAACGCCCTGGACGGATGTGAGGGGCGAAAGGTTTGGTATCAGTACTGGGACAGTCACCTTACCTACGAGAAGTCATACCTTGCCAGGCTGAACTACGTGCACAACAACCCTGTCCATCATGGCATTGTGCCGGCAGCCAGGCAGTACTCCTGGTGCTCCGCCTCGTGGTTCGAGAACACTGCAGACAGGGCTTTTTTCAACGTGGTGACCAGCTTTCCGAGTGACAAGGTAAAGGTGTTCGACGAGTTTTGATCTCACACAATGGCAAAGCGGCGTCATGCACCTTCGCTGAAGCTACGGCGCACGAGAGCCGCCGGCACTCCATAAGGGTCGCGTGCTTTTCGATAGTGGGCTGCGTCATCGGGGAGCGGAGTGATTCACGCGGAGTTTCCAGACTCGGCCTGCGCGTCGAACCGCAACAACAACCCGACGAACGAGAACAACAGGATCGGGTTCCGCGTTTCCGAAGCCCCCGAGATATCGAATGACGGTATTCGGCCAGATCCGGTCGGGCGACAACCACCCGACTTCGCTAAAGCTATGGCGGACAAGCCCGCCCGGCTCATTGACGGGTAGGGATTTCCGAATCCCTACCCGAAACCTTGGGGTGGCGATTCGGAAATCGCCACCCATCCTGGCTTACCGGCGCGAGTTTCAGGTTTCAGGCTCCGCCGCGGCGGATTCTCTCCCACACTGCCCTTCTCCCCGTCGTAGAAGGACTGCCTCCGCGGCCTCAAGCTGGGCGGGTGTGTTGATGCCGATAACCTCCTCCGGCTCCGCGGGGACCGTGACGACCTTCCCGCCCTGTGTAATCGCTATCTCCACCAGCTCGGTCAGGCAGTATTCCCCGGCCTGGTTCCGATGCATGGACCAGATGTTCTCCCAAAGCCAGTCGGCCTCGAACGCATAGCAGCCTCCGTTTACCTCTTTGATGCCCTTCTGCTCGTCGGTTGCCGGCTTTTCCTCCACGATTCCCATAACGCTGCCCGCTCGGTCGCGCAATATGCGGCCATAGCCGTGAGGGTTTTCGAGAACCGCCGAGGTAAGCGTTATGGCAGCCCGTTCGCGGACGTGCGTCTCCATCAGCAATCGGATCGTTTCCGCCTTGAACAGCGGGCTGTCCCCGCACATCACCAGGATGTCCTTCGAGTCGCCGACGGCGGCGCGCGCGCACATGACCGCGTGCCCCGATCCAAGCTGCTCCTCCTGAAGCGCATATCGGCATGCGTCGCCCAGAGCCTCCCCGATCGGTTTCTCGCCGTCTTTCCCCACGACAACGACCGGACGCGCGATGCCAACTTCTGCGAGCGCGCCGAGGATGTAGGTCAGCATGGGGCGACCGCGGAGCGGCAGCAGCACCTTCGGTCCGCCGGGGCCGGCCGATCCTATTCTGGTTCCCTTGCCGGCCGCCAGGACTACCGCCTGGAAACTATCCGCGTGAGGTGATCTTAGTGACAAGAAATCAAGGCCCTCCTGAGATGGATAAGGGAGACAGTAGACAGGAAAAAGCCAGTCCGGTCTATGGTCTACTGCCCACAGTCTACTGTCTTCGGAAGCCGCTTCCGTATTGTAACACCACGCGGCTGGGCCGACAAGCTCCACGCGCGCCGGGTCAGAGCTCCTCGAGTGTCTCGACCCGGCGTTTCATCTGCGAGGCCTTGTAGGCGGCAAGAATAACCCTGAGGGCATCTCTTGCATCTTCAGGGGCGACAAGCGGCTCCTTATCCTCAAGGATGCAGTCCAGGAAGTCGCGGACCATATCCGTCGGCAGGTCGGTTTGGATTTCCGACTCGGCAATCACCTTTCGTTTGGCGCGTTTGGTTACCACGGTCAGCCTCGGCTGGGAGCTGGTGATCCGGATACTGCCGTCCAGGCCGTAAATCTCCACGCGTGTAGCAAAGCCCCTGTATTCTTCGGGCCATGTGCTGTATCGGGCCGCGCCGGTCAGGCTGAGCTCCGCTGCCGCATCCTCCACGAACTCCAGCCCCAACAGGCATGAATCCTCCGCCTTGGCCGGGGGTTCTATGGCGAAGCGGGTGCAGACCGCGCCGACCGCTCCCACTTCCCCCAGAAAGTACTGGAGCAGATCAATGACCTCCGAGCCGCATTGCATGAGAATGCCGCCACCGCCTACGTCCCAGGTGCCCTTCCAGTCGTGCCGGTCGTTCAGGCGGTCGAACTCATTTCGGAGAAAGCTTGCCAGTATGAGGAACGGATAGCCGATTTCGCCCGCTTCCATAATCCGCGCCGCCTCTTGATTCACAGGATCGTATCTTTGGGGAAGGGCCGCGAACAGCCGCCGATTTGCGGCTTCCGCCGCCGTCATCATGTCCTCCGCTTCCTTCAGGGTAACGGCCATCGGCTGCTCGCAAATCACATGCTTCCCCGATTTCAGTGAATCAACGGCTATCGTGCTGTGAGTGACGGGCGGCGAGCATATGTAGATGGCATCCACCCTCTCGTCCGCGGCCAGCCTGTGGTGGTCGCTTACCGCGAGCCTCACACCGAACTTCCTGGCGAAGGCGTCTCGAGCCGGACGATTCGGGTCCGCAACGGCCACGATATTCACATCCGGATGCGCTTCAAGCCGACTTGCGCATCTAGAACCTGCTCTCCCCGCCCCGACTATGCCTGCTTGGAGCGCCATGCGTGGTTTCCCCCTGGTGCGGCTGTCAGTGTGTCTTTTGCCCGCGGACGGTATTTCCAAACGCCGGGAACTGGAGAGCAGTGTTCTCGGGCAGCCGGCCCAAAAACAGAAGTCCGGCTAACCTCGCGGCTTCGCCGGACCTCTACAGCCTGTGAGTCGCCCTGTGGCCAGTTGTCCGAATTGCTGAAGAACCTAAGTATATGTTAACAGCGTCCCCGCAACCGGCAATCCCTCAAAAGAGGGATTTTTGTTGACCACCGAAGCCTGATATGTTATAGTAACCATAAGGAGAGAAGCCGCTGGCAATGCCCACCTTTACCGAAAAAGATATCGAGATGCTCTCGGACATAATCCGCGCTGCCTATACGGATATCCTGGCCTCCAGGACGTGGTTGGAGATATTCGGCCTGACCGCGCGGGTTGTCCCTTTGGAAGCCGCCGGCGCAGTATTCTTCGATCCCGAAACGGGAAAACCCGGCAACTGCGCTTCTCAAAACACGGATCCGAGCTTCTACCGGCAATACCAGGAGTATTACCACGCGAGAGACCTGGCTACCCAAGAGGCGCTGGCAAGCAACATCCTTGTCTGGCGGCCGACCGACGTAGTTCAGAAACGTGTCTGGGAAAACTCGGAAATCTACATCGGCTTGCTGGCCCCATATAGGTTTTATCACGCTGTATCGGTCATGCTGGGGTCGGGGTCCGAGATGCCGGCCCAATTCTGGCTGGTGCGAACAACACCCGGAAGCAGCTTCACAGACGAGGAAGTTCAGTTTCTGGAACTGCTCCAGCCCCACCTCGCAAGCGCGCTGTGTAAGGCGAGGGCCTTTGAGGAACTATCCCGTGCAAAGGCCGCCCTCCAGGCGGGATTGGATCAGTTCGACAGGCCCATATTCCTCTTTGACGATGACACAAGGCTTATATACATGAACCAGTCGGCGAGGGCGATTTGCGAGCCTCCAAACACCCCGCCAGGTGACCGGCTCGCCATCATCCAGGCATCAGCCGCGGTTCTTATTAAGAAGAAAAGCGAAGCCTCCAACAACCTTGAACTCCCGAGCGGGGTCAAGTGCATCCTGGGGGATACGACGTACATGCTCGAAGGCTCTCCCATCTATCCGCCGGGTTCCTCTCGACAGTGGACTGTCGTGGCGGTGGATCTGACACACCACATGGGCGCAGCACTTCGCATGGCGATGCATGCTCACGGTTTGTCTTCTAGAGAGGGAGAAATCTGCACCATGCTCGTCGGGGGGCTATCCAATCGAGAGATCGCGGACAAGCTGTTCATAAGCGAGTTCACGGTAAAGGACCACGTCAAGAACATCTTCGAGAAGCTCAAAATCTCCAGCCGCAGCGAAGTAGCCGCGAGGCTTCTCGGCCTCTGACAGCCTGCAGGTAGTGCAAGCCCGCCGCTTCAGAAAAACATCTTATCCAGGCAGCCGCTAAAGCTCAATCGGCGCGCCTCGCTCCGGCAGCAGGACGTCGCACCTCCCGGCAAGCGCCTCCCTGAAGAGCTCGGGCTTTTCCGTATGCACGGGGATGACCACTTCGGGGCGGATGATGTCAATCAACTTCAGCAGATCGGACCGGCACGCATGACCGGAGACGTGGAACGGATTATTCCTGTCCTCGTCGTCGCCGCCCATGAAGACCATCTCGTGATGGCAAAGCCACTCACCGAGCCGAACGAGGTCAATCCGCATATCTTCGTTGAATGCCTCGCAGGATGAGTAAATCCAGATCGAGCCGGGCGCCGGCTTTATGTACGCCAGCTCGTTCACGTCGAAAAAGCTAAAGCAGCAGATGAACTTGTCCTGGTGTTTTGCCACTTCGTACGGCCTGACCAACTTGTCGGCATAATCTTCCTTGATCTTCTTCCTCCAGGCTGCCGTGGAACCCTCGTACTCGGAGTAGATGCCGATGCTCTTGTCGTCCAGCGACGGCGCCTCGCCACCCCCCGCCGCCAGGGCCATGCTCTTCAACAGATAAGCGTCTTTCGGCATCAGCAGGAGCGTGCGCCCGGTCTCCCTCGCTATTTCGAGGAACGAGGCGAGACGCTCGACGTTGCGAGGCCCGAAGTCCGCGACCACCAGACCCTTTGCCTTCTTGACCTCATCCAGGGCGCGCCGGCGGACCTGCTCCTCTGTGCGTGTGTCCTCTTCCTCTGTGCGGATGTCCTTTGGTTTCATTCGCGTTCCCTCGATGATCAGAGCACACGGCCTCAGCTTCCCCGCTTCCTCCGCGAATCTCCATGTGAGCTCGGCCTGGCGCCCGTGGCACCTAAGGTCACCCGTATATATTACAGAACCCGCGCTCGTCTCAATCGCCCAGGCGCACGCGCCGTAGATGGAGTGATCCACGGGGAAGCGCCGAACCTTCAGTCCGCCGCAGGCAGCGGAGGCTCCAATTGCACCTGGCGTGTGCTCTCGGCTTCCTGGGGTCGTATTCCAGAACTCGCGGAAGTTATCGCTGGGGGATTCGCCCATGAACACAAAGTGCCTTGCCCTGGACGCCGTTTTCCTATAATTCGAAGAACAAAGTTCTCCCGTCTCAGACTCCTCGCAAGGGGTGACATAACAGTAGTCGTCAGGCGTATTTGCACCTGTGTCCTGGGTAGCTTTTGCGATCGCCAGGGTCATTGCCGAGGAATAGATGGGGACGTCCTCCTTGATGTAATGGATTGCGCCGATGTGGTCGAGGTGCGCGTGGGATACCAGGATGCCGTCAACATTGCCGATGCTCTGCCTCTCGATGCCGCGCCAGGGGTCGGCGAGCGAACTCACAAGGTCAGAGCGATAGAGGTCGCAAACCGGCGGGACGAGACCCATCTGAATCGGCTCGTAGAGGCCCATGCACGCCTTGGGCTTCAGATACTCCTCATAGAACTTGCCCCACTGCGAGTAGTTCATCCCGAAGTCGAGCCAGAGCTTTGTATCGCCGTCCTCCAGCAGGATTTTGTTGCCGCCGATGCAGCCCACGCCGTCGTAGCAGGTCAGCCTGGCCATGCTCCATCCCCCTCGAATCAGGGTTACACCGGATTAACCCTTCGGGGGATGGCCGCCAAGTTCCTCCCATGCCTGGTATAGCAGGGGAGCGACTTTCTTTCCGCCGATGTCGCCCGGCTCAGCAGCCTTCGACATGCTCAGGCCAGGGGAGCTTCGCCCTCCCATACAACTCACGGGATCCAAAGCGAAACCAGATTCCCGCCTGATGCTAAAACATCAGGCTAACGCATTCATGAAGCATGCTGAAGCAAGCTCAATCAGTATCCTGGATAGCTTGCTTCAGCATGCCTTGTGGGTATCTAGCCCTGCCATTTATGGCGGGGATACGTTTTTGAACAACCCCACTTGGAACTTGAAACCTTTGCCCGTCCCATTATGTCCCATTACGCATTACGCATCCACGCAGTGCAAATACGGTAATATTGCCGGGTTGACAAGCGGATAGGCGAAAGGTAAACTGTGTTTGGTGATTTACGGCTGCCTTTAGTGAATCCGTTTAAAGCTGGTTCAGGAGGGATCAAGTCATGCGAGGCGTGCGATGGGCGGTCTTATGTACGATTTTCTTCTGTGCGGTGTTTTCACCGGCGGCGCGGGCGGATATCCCCGTCACGCTGGTGGGCCAGTGGGGCGGGCCGTCCTGGGCGGTTGCCGTGTCGGGGAACCGCGCTTACCTGGGAATGGGCCCGCGGCTGGTGGTCCTGGATGTGTCCAACCCGTCCAGCCCGACCGTTCTCGGCAAGAGTGAAGTCCTGCCCGGCATCGTATGTGGTGTAGCAGTTTCGGGAAGCTACGCCTACGTGGCCGACGGCGACGCCGGCCTGCAGGTGATAAACATCTCGAACCCAGCCTCTCCCACGCGCGTCGGCGGATACGACACCAGCGACTACGCCTTGGGTGTCGCCGTTTCCGGAAACTACGCCTACGTGGCCGACGGCGACGCCGGCCTGCAGGTGATAAACATCTCGAACCCCGCCTCCCCGACCTGGGTCGGGGGATACGACACCAGCGGCTACGCCTGGGGCGTCGCCGTTTCCGGGAACTACGCCTACGTGGCCGACGAAGGCGCCGGCCTGCAGGTGATTGACATCTCGAAGCCCGCCTCTCCGACCCGCGTGGGCGGATACGACACCAGCGGCTACGCCCAGGGCGTCGCCGTTTCCGGGAACTACGCCTACGTGGCCGACGAAGGCGCCGGCCTGCAGGTGATAGACATCTCGAAGCCCGCCTCCCCAACCCGCGTGGGCGGATACGACACCAGCGACTACGCCTTGGGTGTCGCCGTTTCCGGGAGCTACGCCTACGTGGCCGACGGCGACGCCGGTCTGCAGGTGATAGATGTCTCGAACCCCGCCTCCCCAACCCGCGTCGGCGGATACGACACCAGCGCCTACGCCTGCGGCGTCGCCGTTTCCGGAAACTACGCCTACGTGGCCGACTACTACGGGGGCCTGCAGGTGATTGACATCTCGAAGCCCGCCTCTCCGACCCGCGTCGGTGGGTACGAAACCAGCGGCTACGCCTGCGGCGTCGCGGTTTCCGGAAACTACGCCTACGTGGCCGACGGCGACGCCGGCCTGCAGGTGATAGACATCTCGAATCCCTCCTCCCCGACCGGCATCGGCGGATACGACACCTTCGGCACGGCTTACGGTGTCGCCGTTTCCGGGAACTACGCCTACGTGGCCGATGACTACGCCGGCCTGCAGGTGATAGACATCTCGAACCCCTCCTCCCCGACCCGCGTCGGCGGATACGACACCTTCGGCTACGCCGAGGGTGTCGCCGTTTCCGGGAACTACGCCTACGTGGCCGACGGCGACGCCGGCCTGCAGGTGATAAACATCTCGAATCCCGCCTCGCCAACCCGCGTCGGCGGATACGACACCTTCGGCTACGCCATTGGCGTCGCCGTTTCCGGGAGCTACGCCTACGTGGCCGATGGTTCCGGCCTGCAGGTGATCGTCATCTCGAACCCCTCCTCCCCGACCCGCGTGGGCGGATGCGACACCAGCGGCATCGCCTGGGGCGTCGCCATCTCCGGAAACTACGCCTACGTGGCCGACGACTGGGCCGGCCTGCAGGTGATAAACATCTCGAATCCCGCCTCTCCGACCCGCGTCGGGGGATACGACACCAGCGGCTACGCCGAGGGTGTCGCCGTTTCTGGGAGCTACGCCTACGTGGCCGACGAAGGCACCGGCCTGCAGGTGATTGACATCTCGAATCCCGCCTCCCCAACCCGCGTGTGCGGATACGACACCAGCGGCGAGGCCGAGGGCGTAGCCGTTTCCGGGAACTACGCCTACGTGGCCGATTTCAAAGGGGGCATAGTCGTGCTGGGAATCGGGTTGGGCCCCGCGCCGACCGTGACGAGCGTCACCCCGAGCTCCGGCCCCAACACGGGCGTTGTCTCGATTACGAACCTGGCGGGAACGGGCTTCCAGGCCGGAGCCGCGGTTAAGCTTACCAAAGCAGGGCAGAGCGACATCAACGCAACAGGCGTCACCGTCGTTAGCGCCACCAAGATCACCTGCGCTTTCGACCTGACGGGGAAGGCAGTCGGCCAGTGGAACGTCGTGGTGACCAACACGGATAGCCTGCCCGGCATCCTGAGTAACGGATTTACCATAATTAACCCTGCGATGCCATTCATCAACTCGGTCACGGTCAGCCCGCAGATGGCGGCGGCGGGAGAACCGGTGCACATCACTGTTGATGCGACAGACGACGTCGGCGTGACGAGCGTTACCGCAAATGGGACCGCGTTGACACATTCAAGCGGCTCCAGTTGGAGCGGGGATATCTCCGCGGACTCCGCGCCGGGCCTTCACACGGTTACGGTTGTGGCCCGCGACGCCGCGAACAACTCCGCGACCGACACCAGCGGCACGTACAAGACGGCACAGGTACTTGGCATCATCAACCGGGATTTGGTCAACGATGTCACGAGCGCCGCGGCGGGCAACTTCCTGTTCGCGACCTGGGGACGTGTAAATCGGATAGACGCGGATACGTTCGAGCTGGATGACGGTTCCAAAACGCCCGTTCCGGTCACCGCCTCCGGCCACGGACTCCAAACAGACGACTACGCCATCGCGCGGGGAATCTGGTCCACGAGCGCAATCCCTCACACTCTAAACTGCTCGGCAATCCATGTGACTAAGGTGAACTAGCAGGCACCGGATAAAGTAGTTTTCCTGGAGCGGGATCCTGGTTCCGGCCCTGCGAAATCCCTTGACAGCAGATAGCCCATCTGGTAGAATATATACGAGGGAGCACATACTTATAACGCATAATACCCCAAACTATATCGGAGGACCATCCACGTAGTGGAGAATGTCAGCGTTGGAAACCAACTCCGTCCACGTTTATCGGTTGCCTGAACTGGGTATAAGCTTGTTAGCCAAACTAGCTGAGCAATTGGCAGCCTATTCACCAAGAGAACAACTCACGGCAAAAGCACACGGTGCTTTGTCCCATACGGCAAAGCATAGGAGAGCGTAGTGGAACTGCCTGTCCATTCGACGGTTAAGGAGCGAATGCGGAAAGGAGGGCTCTCTATGGCCACGATGTTGCCCACTATCAACCCTGGGAGACACAACGTCAACCTCACCGAGCGGGAGGTAGAGGTCCTCAATCTAGTTCTCGAGGGCAAGTCAAGCAAAGAAGTCGCGCAGATGTTGTTTCTGAGCAAGCGGACCATAGACTTCCACTTGGCGAGGATCTACGAGAAGCTGAACGTCTCCAATCGTGTCCAGGCAATCCGCCGAGCCACACAACTAGGACTGGTTTCCACAGCCGTGCAGGTAGTCTCGTAGTTCGCCGATCCAACGGGCCCGTCTGCGCCCCATCTGCGGCCGGCGTGCCGTAATGTTAGTAATTTGCGGACACCCGGCCAGCGCATGCAGGGAAAACTCACGTCTCAAGCAGCCCAGCTGATTAATCACCTCTTCGGGACAACCCTCACATGCCCATCCGCGTAGATCACGATCTTCCACCCGTATCCAATGTCGAATATGCCGATCACCGTGTCCGACGGCCTCGAAATGTCGGACATATTCGTCTGAGGGAAGCATTGGAACGCATTCTGCCGCGTGCCCGGCCGGAAGAAGATGTCCGGGTTCCTGAGATAAGGCCAGAGAGCCTCGGAGAAGTTATCCGCCGGTGGGAATTTGCCGTCCCAGTCCAGCGCATACATGTGCATTGCGTTGCCGATCTGTTTGGCATTGGCCAGCAGGATTCCCTTTTCCTCTTCCTCCGTCAGCGGTATGCCTGCCGCCACCTTCTCAGAGACTGTGGGAGTTCTTCGCGCAAGCTCCGCTACGTATGCCCGACCCCGCCATATATAGGCCATCTTCATGGAATCGGTGGACCAGGTCGGCAGCAGACCTACATCTGATTCATCCGAATCGAGCGCCACACACATGTGGTTCAGCTTATGGGCTTCGGGAGTTGCCAGCCAGAGAGTATTCAGAGTCTTGCTCCTCCCGCCGGTTTCATCGCGGATAGATTCGTGCCGGCGGTAGGCGAATATCCGGCTGTTCGGCGCCCAACCCCGGAAGTTCGTCCTGGATCCCTTGGCGATATTCACCGTCTCACCCGTCAGACAGTTCTCGATGGCGATAGTGCCTTCCGGCGCTTCGGTAGCGAGCCGAAATGATCTATCCGGGGGTCTCCAACCGTGGCGGTAGTCCTCGATGACCACGCGATCAGACTGCCCATCGAGGCTGATTGCTCTCAACTGTACCGCCTTTCCCGTACATGCCACGTATAGCACGTCACCCTTGGCAGTCCATCCGTCCACCTCTATACCGTCAAGCTCCATTCCTGGTATAAGGGTCTGCACCGAGCCTGTCGGGAGATCGAAGACGAGCATTACCGGCTTGTACTGTCCCTTCTCGGCAGGCACACGGATTGCTACTGCGAATCTTCGGGAATCGCTGCTCCAGCAGAAGGCACCTGCATAGTGGATGTCTTTCGGAAACGGAAAGGAGGCGCACTTGGGACCCGAGGCTTTGTAGACCACCGCCAAGTCCTCTTCCACACCCATGTCGTCGCCCGACCTACCGCCGATATCAATGTGACGAACCACAAATGCTATGAGCTTGCTATCTGGAGACCATGCAAGTTCGTTTACATCGCCCAACAGCCACAGCTCGTCGCTGGGTTTAGGACTCTCTTTCATCGCGGCGGCTATCTGCTCATACTGCCAACCATCCAGCAGTATGGCCGAGCGCCCTCCCGTCGAGGGGACCACGCACAGCCGCTCGAACTTCTCTGGATCGCGCACTGCCGCGTATGCCACATACCTGCCGTTGGGCGAAATCCAGGCGGCCTTAACCACGCCACCCGCTGCGAAAGTAACCTGTCTGCTCTCTGATAACTCCAGAACCTGGCCGCCGGAAACCATGGCATGAATATCCGATGTCGCTGCGAGGGCGCGGTCGCCCAATACCGCACAGGCGCAGAATGCGAAGAGAAGGATTCGTGCGAGCATGATGCAAACCTCCTGTAAGTCGTCTCTGCCCGGCGCAAGCCGTCACGATTGTAAGACGAAGTTAATGGCAAAAGGGTTCGGATTTGCGTGAGGATAGCTTGGGAGAGCGGCGCAACGACGCCGCTACGCTTCCTGTGGCTCGTTCATGAGGACTTCCGCGCCGCCCTCGGGCGTGCATACGTAGACCGATGGGGTGACGCCGATGCGGGCGCGGTACTCTGCCGGCACGCGCTCCAGAAACTCCTCGACCGCGTCGGCGGCGACCAGGCTGACAGTGCAGCCGCCGAAGCCGGCTCCCGTCATGCGCGAGCCGTAAACGCCTGGAATCCGCCATGCCGCCTCAGCCAGCGCATTCAACTCTCTGCAGCTCACTTCATACTTGTCGCAGAGCGATTCGTGCGATTGGTTCATCAGGCGGCCGAACAGCGCGAGCTTTCCGTGTCGCAGCGCCTCCACGCTCTCCAGGACGCGGCTGTTCTCCATAATTACATGCTCCGCGCGACGCCTGACTGTGGGCGGCAGCTCGCGGCCATATCTCCGGAAATCCGGTGCGGTCACATCGCGCAGGGCTTTGATGCTGGGCAGGTACGTCCTCAGTATCGAAACCGCTTCCTCGCACTGCGCGCGGCGAACGTTGTACTCGGAATCCACCAGCCCACGCTTTTTTAGTGTATCGGCCACTATGACCTTGATGCCATCTTCCGGCAGCGGGACGGCTTCATGCTCCAGCGTGCGGCAATCTATAAACAAGGCGTGGTTCTTTCTCCCCAGCCGAGATATGAATTGATCCATTATGCCGCAGTTGACACCCACGAATTCGTTCTCGGCGGCCTGGCAAAGAAGCGCCATTTCGGGGCCGGACATCTCGAACTCATCCAGCGCCTGAAACGCCATCGCGGAGGCGACTTCCAGCGCTGCGGATGAGCTCAAGCCCGCTGCCAGCGGGATATCGCCCTGGATGACCAGATTCGCGCCGCCGATTTTCTTCCGCCTTTTCTGGAGCATGTAGGCCACTCCGCGCGGATAGTCGCTCCAGTCGTTTATGGGGTCGCGCATGATGTCGTCGAGGGAGAACATGGAAATCCTGTCGAAGTTGACCGAATACAGGCATACCGTCGGCTCGGCAGATGGCGCGGCGCCGATGAGTATGTCCCGGTCAATCGCAATCGGGAGGACATAGCCGTCGTTGTAGTCGGTGTGCTCGCCGATCAGATTGACCCTGCCGGGCGCCCTCACGATGGTTTGAGGCGGGACGCCGTATATCTCGATGAACTTATTTGTGAGGCAGGGAATTCTGTTTTCTAGGTCTGCCATAGCTGCGTTCTTCTATTTTGTGTGTCCGGCGGCGGGCTTCTTGGGACGAGCCAGCTCGCGCGTGCGCTCGCCCAGCGATTTCACCCACTCGACGAAGCCCCGGTTAGCGGCTTCCCAGTGCTTGATCTGCCGATTCCCATAGTACCGGAGGAAGGCTGAGAGGAGCTTGAAGCGAAATGCGAGTTTCACACACTGCCACAGGGTGTAGAATTGCTTCATGGCCTTGAACGTCTCCTTCTGGAGCGTATACGGCATCATTGTCTTCGGCTCGTACACCACGTGGTGCCCATCGTAGAGCGACCAGTCCTTTGTGAATATCCTGCCTTCCTCGTCGAGCTGCCGGTACAGCCTGGTGCCGGGAATCGGCGTCAGCACCGAGAATTGGACTGTATCAATTCCGTTCCTGAGGCTGAATTCAACCGTCTCCTGAATTGTCTGTGGGCTGTCCTGATCCGCGCCGGTGATGAACATTCCGTGCACCATTATATTATACTTATGCAGCCTGCGGATGCATTCCTCTATCTCTTCCAGCTTCTGTCCTTTGTTGAAAGCCTCGAGCGTCGCCGGATTGACGGATTCCAGGCCTATGTAGAGCATAAAGCAGTTGCTCCGCTGCATGAGCCTGAGCAGCTCCTCGTCCTCCGCAACGTCAACCCGGGTTTGGGCCGTCCAGCCGGCCGTCAGCCTCAGCCGGATGATTCCCTCGCACAGCTCCTTGGCCCGGGCGCGGTTCGCGGTGAAATTGTCATCGTAGAAGAAAATCTGCTTGTGCCTGTTGCAACGGAGTTCCTCAATCACGCTCTCCGCGCTCCTGAAGCGGTACTTCCTGCCGAACATCTTAGTGACCGAGCAAAACGTACAGTTGAACGGGCACCCCCTGGATGTCAGGACGGGCGTTATGCGGACTCGCCTGGAGCCGTGTATCAGGCTCAGGTCGGGGAACGGGAGAGCGTCGAGGTCTTGTATCGCCTTTCCGGGCGGATTATGCCTGGTTTCACCATCGCAGGCGCAGGAGAGGCCCGGAATGTCTCCAGGCTCGGCTCCTGCGAAGAGACGACGCGCCAGCTCGACGATCGCTTCCTCGCCTTCGCCTCGGACGCAGTAAGGAGCGTGCTGGAGAGCCTCTTCCGGAAGGAATGTGGCATGCGGCCCGCCTATCACAACCGGGATGCCCCGCTGGCGCAGGCGATCCGCCAGTTGGTAGCCGCCGGGAGCGGTGGAAGTGGTGATCGAAATACCGACCAGGTCCGCCTGATGGAGATCGCTCCAATCTATCTCCTGGATATCCTGGCAGTACACTCGCACGTCGAAGCCCTCGCGCTTGAGAATGGCGCCCATGATCGGCAGGCCCAGGCGCGGCAGTTTGATGCGGCTGTACACATGATATCCGGGGGCTCTCGGCTCGATGAGTCTTATGCGCTTCTTGCTCATTACTACTCACCTCCCGGCCTTCGCTGTTTAGATTGGCCGGATCACGTTCGCGGCTCGGCATCACGAAGCTCTTTAGCTTTCTCCTCAGCGAGGGTATCGTTTATGAAGACGCCGGCTCCGGATTCCGATCCGGCCAGGTACTTCAGCTTATCCCTGGTTCTGTAAGGCGGATAGAACTCTATGTGAAAATGATAGTACCCGTGAGCCTTTCCATCCGTAGGCTTCTGGTGCAGCACCATCATGTACGGAAGCGAAAACCGCCATAGACTGTCGTATTTCAAGAGCACCGTCTTCAGGATATGCGCGAGCGCCCGCTTCTCGGCATCCGAGAATTCCGGGAGGCACCGGCGATGCTCCCTCGGCAGGATGTGCACTTCGTAGGGATACCTCGCGTAAAACGGAATGAATGCCGCGAAGCGCTCGTCCTGCGCCACCAGTCGGCGGCCATCCTTCAATTCTTCCGCAAGTATATCACACAGCAGGCACCTGCCGGTTTTGCGCTTGTGCCTCCGGCTGGAACCGAGCTCCTTCTCGATGACCGGCGGCACGAACGGATAAGCGTATATCTGCCCGTGGGGATGAGCCAGCGTCACCCCAATCTCTTTACCCTTATTTTCAAAAATGAACACGTAGTCAACGAAGTCGAGCTTGCCCAGCTCGATGTACCTGTCCGTCCAAACGTGTATCAGGCGTTCGATCTCGTCCTCGCTCTCGTCGGTCAGCGTGCCAGCGTGTTCCGGCGAATACAACACGACTTCGCACACACCAGCGGCGGGTCGAACCTTGAACAGATCGGTTCCTCCCACGGCAGGCTTCGGCGGCTGCCGCCTGAGCGAAGGGAACTTGTTCTCGAACGCAACGAGTTCGTAGTCCGGGGCCGGAACCTCCGTCGGGAAGCCATTCTCCCTGGTGGGACACAGCGGGCAATAATCGTCCGCCGGGAAGAACGTCCGCTCCTGGCGATGCGTCGCGGTGATTACCCATTGCTCCAACAGCGGATGCCAACGCAACTCTGACAACGCGATTCCTTTCTACTTATGGGAGGGTTACAGGGAGCTGCGGTCCGGAAGCGGTTTTCGGGTACCCTGGATCCCTCGATCCCTCCCTTTCGGTCGAACCAGTAATAGGTGATGAGCCTGCCGTCATCCTTCGCAACGGTCTGCTTTCTCATCCGCATGCTTCCATCTCCTGGAGGACGAGGACAACCCCGCCCATGATACCGGCATCGTCGCCGAGGGCGGCCGGTACGACCCGGCAGACTTCGAGCGCCTCTTTCAGGGCGTTTGCGCGAACGGTGCGCATTATCGGATCCCAGAGCACGGCGCCGGCCTGCGATATCCCGCCGCCGATAACCACCATTTCGGGATTCAGGAAGTTGATCGCATTCGCAACGCCGATGCCCACGAAGTAGCCGGTTTCCTCCATGACCTCGATGGCGATCAGGTCGCCCTGGGCCGCCGCTTCGGCGATCATGGCAGGCGTGATATCCTGGAACTTCGGCTCAGCTTGCTTTACGAGCATGGTTTCCCTGCCCGTGAAAATCTTCCGGAGGGCGCGCTCGACTATCGCATCGCGGCGCGCCTCCCCCTCCAGATCGCCGAAGTTGCCGCAGCCGCACTGCATGCCGTTCGGGTTGATGACCTGGTGTCCTATCTCGCCGCCGCCTTCGTTCGCGCCCAGCCACAGCTTCCCGTCCAGGATGATTCCGCCGCCGATGCCGGTCCCGAGCGTCAGCATTACCATGCTGTCCACGTCTTTGGCCGCCCCGAACCTGAATTCGCCCAGCGCGGCGACATTGACATCGTTGCCCATGTATACCGGGATGCCGAGCTGCTCGTGAATCGGCGCGAGAAGTTGGAAACCGGCCCAATCCCTGAAATTCGGGGACCAGAGAACGATGCCTTCGCGCGATTTGTGCCGGCCCGGCACGCCCATGCCGATGCCGCATATATCCTCAGCTTCTACTCCGGCATCGCTCATCGCGTCCCGAATGGCCTGCACTATCTGGGCGGTGGTGATCTCAGGGCCTTCCATCGCCAGCGAAGGCCGCCGGCCCTCGCCGATGATGCGGCCCTCCTTGTCGGTAACGGCGGCGCGAACGTTCGTGCCACCCAGATCCACGCCGGTTATGTACTTTCCCGATAGATTCGGCTTCAACGCGCCTTTCCCTCTCAGGTGGCGTCAGCCACCGGACGGATTCCCTACCTTGCCATAAATGGCAAGTCTAGATCGGCAAGCATGCTGAAGCAAGCTGGACGGCGAGCTTGCTTCAGCATGCTTGCATCATGTAGCCTGGCGCTTTAGCGTCAGGCCCAGCGCGATAAGTATAACCCTCCCATTTCCAGGTGTCAATCGCATACCTGGGATCTGCGGCGTATCATCAGGCCGGCCATTATCAGCATCAAAAGCCCGAACATCCCCCTGAGAACCGGGTCGCCGACCTCCACATTCGCTATTCTCGCACCGACCAGTCCGCCGAGGATGCCTCCCAGCGCCAACCAGACGGCGATATGCCACCGGACATTGCCGTGCCTGCTGTGGATCAGCGTGCCTGAGATCGAAACCGGAATAATCACCGCGAGCGAGATGCCCTGCGCCAGCTTCTGAGTATAGCCGAAAAGCAAAACCAAAGCCGGAATCATAACAATCCCCCCGCCGATGCCCAACAAGCCGCTTGCAGTGCCGGTGATTATGCCGATCATCACAACGGCCAATGCGCCGAGCAGTTGATCGGGAGGGAACGCATGCCCGGCCACCACAGGACCGGCCGCAGCCGCGAATACTGCTCGCGCCTCGTATATCATTCTTAAGCCGATGGCGGCCAGGAACAGGCCGAAATACGTCCTCAGCCGCCTTGCGCTCGTCAACGCGCATATCCGCGCGCCGATGCCGGCCCCGATGACACCGCCAATCGCCAGCTCTATGGCGACCAGCCAATCAACGTGGCCGTGTCCGCTGTAGGATAGGGCGGTGAACAGCGCCACAGGTGACATATAGGCGAGGGAAGTTCCATGCGCGCGGTGCTGGCTCAGGCCGAGCAGATAGACCAACGCCGGCACCAGGACGGCTCCGCCGCCGATGCCCAGAAGCCCGCTGAGCATGCCGATGGCGAATCCCAGAATCATGATGGATATGATCCGCGCCGTTTTGATGCGCTCGAGATCAACTCCTGTGGAATGCAGCGTACTCGTCCTTTCCGCGCCTGGGATTTCCACCCGTAGCAGCTCGGGCGGCGGCCTCAACCATTATAGCCGTCTGGAACGCAAGAAGGCAACATAGGCACGGCATGATGAAACGGAGATTCACCCATCCAACACAAACGGCAGCCAGGTGAGGCGGATTCTCGTGCAGCCGAAGGGCACGAGCAGCGCGTCAATTTCCTCACCTGACGCCTTATAAGGGAATTCCGGCAGCGTGGTGAGCGGCCTGTCCGAGGTTCCTCCCGCCTTCCAGTCCGGGATCGGGCGCGCCTTGCATCTCAGGCCGACCGGCGGGTACTGGAACGGCGCGGATCCCGCCGGCACATCGAGGCGCACGAACTCGAATGAGTCCTCCGGGCGCTTGGCATTCAGCGCCAGGGCCACGTTCCACGGCGAGGCGTCCTCCGCCGGGACGACGTTTTCCACGGGATAGCCCTCGACGGCCTGCTCGTGCGGCTCGACGATGAACTTCGGCTTGATATAGAGCGCGTACACCAGCGGGCCTCTGCTAACGGCCACCAAATGCCGCCCCGGAATGGGATTCTCAACCGCCCGAAGCCCGATCTGGGTCGTGTGCTCCGGGTTGAAGTCCGGGTGATTCACATCGTGGAACGCAGGTTCTACGAATGCCTCGCACCATTCGAGCGTGACCGGCATGGGAAGCCGCAGGTCAATCCTGTCGCCGGGCTTCCACGCTCGATCCAGGACAAAGAAGGTCCCAGCCTTGGGTTTCCCGGCAAGCCTCTCTCCATTGACGGACACCTCCGCTTCTCGGCACCAGCCGGGGATGCGCAGGCTGACTGGAAACCTCGCCGGGGCCTCGGGATTGATTGTGATGCTCACATCCTCGCCGAACGGGTAATCGGCTCTCTCGATCAGCTCGACAACGCCTGCGCCGGGCACGGTCACCTTGAGCCGGCAGTCGCCGTAGTAGACAGCGGCAAGTCCACCATCGAGCGGGAGCATCCACATGCGAAATACGTAAGGGTGCACTGCCCGGTGGCTGTTTAAGTTGCAGCACTGGGGCTGATGATAGGGCGAATAGTTCATGCGCGGGACCCAGGCGCCCTCCCAGGACGACGCCGTGATCTGGTTCGGCGCGTGGTTATAGCATATGCTCCCGGCGTCCCACTTTCGGGATCCAGCCCAGGCATTGAACAGCGCCTTCTCCGCCAGGTCCGCGTACCGCGCCTCGCCCGTTGCTGCAAGGAGCGAGTGGCCGACGAGCGACCACTCCACCGTGTCGCAGTGCTCCGTCTCCTTCATCGGGCCTTTGCCGTTGACCGGCTCGTTGCCCGTGGGGACGCCGTGCACCTGCATGTGGTCGCGCAGAGTAAGCTCGACCCCCCTTCGGCTCGCCTGCAGGTGATCCGGATTGCCTGAGAAAATATAAACATCCGCCGGGTGACGGATGTCCTCGCAGTAGTTGACGCAGTGCCCCGCCAGGCGATCATCTTCCAGGAGGCGGCGCAGGTTCGGGAGCCCGCCGGCGTCGAATCGGGCCATGATCTCCTCAGCCATCGGGAGCATGCGCTCGTCGCCGGTGTATCCACAAAGCTGGGCGCAGGATGAAGCCATGTTCACCGGGTGATCGCCGTCGAACCTGTGGCCGTCGGGGGAATTCAGGTCGTCCAGCAGCTCCAGCGCCACGCGATGGCACAGGTTCAGCGCCCTCTCGTCGCCGGTTGCCTCGTAGTAGGTCATCAACGCCCTGATCTGGAGATGCGAGCCCCAGCCGCTGTAGTGCTCGGAGAGGAACTTCCCCTTCTTCTGCGCGGCGGCGAGTACGGCCTCGACATGCTCCCTCACGCGGTCTTTATCGCCCAGAAGGAGCGCCAGGCCGATAAACGAGTCGTTCCAGTAGCCGGACCACTCGCCCCCGTGCGGCGTCGGAGACCCATTGTAGAACGATTTGCGGAGGTTGTGCTCGTCCTTGCGAACGATCATCTCCATCCAGCCGTCGGCCTCGATCTCCGCGACCTTCCTGACCCAGCCTGTCGGGCGAACGCATCCCGGAGCGAGCGCGATCAGGCGCTCCCTCCCCTCTGTGCTGACCTTCAGCGGCGGACGGTGTCCCATGGCTCGTGGTTTGGGTATCTCTCCGGCGCTCAAAGCGGTCTCCTCTCGAAGTCCATTGGCGGTGCAGCCGATCAATTTTACCACCAATCGTCCTTGGGCTGCTACTGACTGATGAAGGAGGGGTAGAGCGCACGGTGAAACAGGGGGCTACTTGACCGAAGATGCAATCTTGCGGATCTGGTCCATCGGGAGCTGGCCGATGATGGTCAGGTTCAGGTTGCCCTCGCGCCAGGAGTATATACCCTTGTCCGGCTGCACAGGGCCTTCGTGGAGGCGCTCGAGGAACCTGGGTTTCAGCATGCGACCCGGCGTTTGGAAAAGGGAAAACGAGCTTACCCCGTCCGTGTAGCGTATAACGACCAGTTTCCCGCGCCGGAACGGTTGTACCACGGCGCCGGCAGGCTTGAACCCCGGCGGCAGGTAGGCCGGCTCGAGCACCCGGAAGCCAACCAATTCCCGCGCTTTTTCAATTGATACCGGGGCGGGCGCCATCCGCCGTTCCACTCGCACGCCTGGCGGAGCCTCGAAGCGGAACTTCTCGTCAGGAATAGCGTTCACGAAATCAATCTTGGTATAGTAGGACATCGAGGCCACCGTGCCGTCCGGCGCGATGTCCTCTGTTTTCAATTTGACCCACTTCTCGCTGTCAACCCAGAACTTGCGCGTTGGGGCTTTTCGGCGGAGCTTCGGCCTGACCTCGATCACGTAGGCGGTTCGGCCTGCGATCTTGTCCTTGCCCACCAGCTCGACGCTGAGGTTGCCCTTTCGGAATCCCTGCGCCGCCTGCTCGGTTCTCGTCCTCAACGCCGCGAGCCCGGAAGGCCCTATCTTTACAACGTTCGCCTTGGGTACGAAATGGACGAGCGCACGGCCATCGTCGGCCCTGATTTCGCCTTTGAGGCGCGGCGGCTCGAGATACTCAATCCGCATGCCCCTGAACCCGGCTCTATAGACGATCTGCTCGGAGGTGAGCGAGGGACCCTTGGCCAGCGTGGTCACCTGGTGTGCGGTGAAGGCGACTCTGCCCTCGGCCTCAAGCATCCTCTTCAACACCGTGGGACCATCAATCGGCTCCGCCATGGCAGCCCCAACGGCCAGGAGAAAGAGCATTTTCGCTGTGATTACGGCACTTCGCATCTTCATTGCTATGTCGTCTCCAGGATGTCTCCCTGCGAGTTGCTACAAATCGCTGCCAAGGTCGCGGGCGCGTTCCCTCAGAATAATAGCCGATTCGTCGGCAAGCGGGTTCGTCGAAGCGAACGATGCATGCTGCTCGCGGCAGGTTTCGATGTACGCCCAGTCCATATCGGCCCGCTCGGAATACCGGCCACGCCCGACGAACAACATGGAGCCGGCGATCGCCGCGCATAGCAGCAATCCCACGAGCGCAGGCCTGAGCGCCAGGCGTCTCGGATGCACCGGTGCGCCCGCGAATGCGCTCCTGATGGCGCCCAGCCAGCCTCGGATTCGGCCTGCGTCCGCCGTCTCCGGCGCTTTGCACGCGGCCAGGCGGTCCCTGAGCCGCTGTTCGAAGCCGGCGGGCGCGCTCACCCGATGCAGGGAACGCACCATGGCCGAGGCGCCCTCCAGCTCCTTCACCAGAGCGGTGCACTGCGGGCACGCGCTCAGATGCGCCTTAGCCTCGTCTGCGACGCTCCCGCTCAGTGTGCGGTTGACATAATCTCCTATATGCTTTGAAAACGCCTTGCAATCCATGCTGCATCACCGCCTCAGAGACAGTAGACTGGAATGGCCTTTACTGGTCTACGGTCTCTGGTCTATTGTCTACTGTCTGTCTTCCACATACGCCTTGAGCAGGTCGCGGAGCTGCACGCGGGCGTTGAACAACCGCGATTTCACGGTGCCGACCGGGCAGCCGAGCGCTTCGGCGATCTCCTCGTATGACATACCCTCCAGATCGCATAGTAATACGGCCGCGCGGAGCTTTTCCGGCAGCTTCGAAAGAGCCTTTTGAACCTCAGCTTGCAGTTCGGCGCGCTCACATAACCGCTGAGGGTCATGGGTGCCATCAGGCACGTCGGCGCTTGTTGCCTCTTCGTCGTCGCGCCGTTCCCGCTCGATCGGGATGATGAGCCGCTTTTCCACTCCGTCCCGGCGGTACTTATCAACGCAAAGGTTCGTTGCAATCCTGTAAAGCCAGGTGTGGAGGTTCGATTCCCTTCGAAAGGACTTGATCGCCGCGAACGCCCGGACGAAGACTTCCTGCGCGAGGTCTTCGACATCCTCGCGATTTGAGATCATGCGCCAGATGTAGTTGTAGATCCCGTCTTTGTAGCGTGCAACGATCTCGTCGAAGGCGTCATAATCGTCCTCCTGACATCTCAGCACCAAGACGGCGTCTGCGCTCAGCAAACAGACCACCTTCTCCTCAGCGCGACATGCACACCCAGTGGATGTAGACGTGTCGCGCGCGGGAATGTTCAGTCCCGATGGTTTTATCAGCAGATGCGGCTATCATTCATACTCGCGGAACAAAGACTTGAACTTGTCCGACTGCTGAAGTTCGATTGCGGAGAATGCTAAGTCGAAAGCGAGGAGCCAGAGCATCATAACTGCATCGTCTTTCGGAAGCTCCAGCACGCTGGCGAAGAAATCCTTCAGCACCTCTTCGTAGGTGGACGCGCACTCTTCCAGGATGATCCGGTCTTTAAGGCGGGCGCTGAGCACGTCACCCTGCACGCGATCGAGAAAACTGCGCACGTTCTCCGGCGTTGCGTGCTCCAGGCCATCGCCGAACTCGCTGAAAACCAGCTTCTTGAACTCGTGCAGATCCATGTGGCTATCCCAACCGCTCCATGCGAACCTTGTCCAGCAGGTCGAGCACCTGAGGCCGCTTGCATATCTCGGCCCCGTTGGTCATGGCTGTGGCCGCTCCCGCCGCGCTGCCCCACCTGAGGGCTTCGTCCAGCGGGCCTCCGTTGCTCAGGATGTGCGCGATTCCCGCAACCATGGAGTCGCCTGAGCCTATGGTGCTCACAGGCTTCACCTGGGGAGGCGCTGCATGCCAGACGCCCTCGTCCGAGCCGGCGACCGCTCCATCAGCGCCCATCGAGATCACGACGAGCTGGATGCCGAGCTCGCGCAAGGATTTCAATGCGCGGGCGGCATCGTCAATGGATTTGACCTCAACGCCGATAAGCCTGCGCACCTCGTCCCTGTTAGGCTTTATCATAAATGGGGCGGCCTCGATGCCCAGGCGCATCGGCTCTCCATCGCTGTCCAGAATGGCTCGCGCCCCTGCCTCGCGGACGATTGTTACCAGCCTTCGATACACGTCTGCGGGCGCTCCCGGAGGCACGCTGCCGCCGAAGATAACCATGGACGATTTGCGGGCTGCTCCGCGCACTTTGGCGAAGAGCTCGTCGAACTCGTCTTGAGCGATCGGCGGACCGGGCTCGTTCAGCATCGTCGGCGGCGCGCCCGACGTCTCCTGAACGGAGATGTTCGTCCGCGTCTCACGCTCGATGCGCACGAAGTCCGTGGGGATGCCTTCGGTATTGAGCACATGCTCGATGAACCTTCCCGTGCGGCCGCCGAGGAATCCAAGGGCGATCGTCTCGCTGCCAAGCTCCTTCAGGACACGCGAGGCATTGATGCCCTTCCCGCCGGCATCAACCTCGATCTTGGTGATGCGGTTGGCATCGTTGGGATGGAGACCGCCGATGTATACACTCTTGTCGAGCGCGGGATTCAAAGTGACTGTGGCGATCATACGCTTACAAGTAATATGCGATGCGTGAGGGCACCGTCTTCCTCACGCATCACCGTTACTTCTATGACGAGTTTTGGCGGCGCAATGTTTCTACTCGTGGTGCTTGATTGCGCTTTCCTGGATGCCGCTTGCGCCCGCGGGCCGACCGGCCTTTCCGCCGCACCCGAAGAGTTTCATGAAACCGCGCACCGTGCCTTTAACTTCGTTCTTGCCGGGGAGCAGTATCTTCCGCATGTCCTTCTGGCCGGGGTCTTTCTCAAAGGCGGCCTTCATGCCGCGAAGGAACGCCATGCTGACCTCGGTTGCGACGTTGACCTTGGCGATGCCGTTCTTGACGGCGTCTTCCAGGGTGCCCTCGTAGCTCTCCAGCTTGATGCCCATGCGGTCGGCGTCCTCCCGCGACTTAATCACGCCGGACGCGCCGTGCAGAACGAGCGGCACGCCCGTGCGCTCGCGGATGGCAACCAGCCGCTCGATGTTCAGGGGCTGGATGTCGCGCTTCATGCCGTGGACGCTCCCGACAGCGGCTGCGAGCGAGTCGCAGTGCGTGCGCGCGACGAATTCCTCGGCCTGGTCGGGATCGGCCATCAGCGCGGTGACTTTCTCCTGAACCTCTTTCGGCAGCTTGGTTGAGTAATCGTATCCAGCCGGGAGCATCGGCTCGTAGTCCTCGATCTTGGGGATTTTACCCAGCTCGGTTTCGACCGGAATCCCGCATGCGTGAGCGATCTCGGCGATCTTGGAGCTTACGGCGATGTTCTCCTCGATCGGCTGGCTGGATCCATCGTACATCAGGCTGGTGAATCCAGCGCGGAGGCATCGGACGTTCTGATCGAAGTCCGTGCCGTGATCCAGGTGAAGCACCACAGGCACCGTTGCAAGCTCGGCGGCGACCTTCACCAGCATGCTGGCGAATTCGAGGCCGGCATACGCGATCGCGCCCTGGCTCACCTGCAGGATAACCGGGGCGCGCTCCTCCTCGGCGGTTTCGATCACCGCCTGCACGCATTCCATGTTGTTCGCGTTGAACGCGCCGACGGCATAGCCCTCCTGCTGGGCCTTGATTAAGAGCTCTTTGCTGCTGACTAACGGCATGTTTTCACCCCATTGGTTTTGATTTGGTTATTCCATCGAAATTCCTGGGTAGGGGCGAGGTGACCTCGCCCCTACAGATCACGATTTCAACAGCTCCTCGGCCTCTGCGCGAGTCGGCAGGGCCGAGATCGCTCCACGTTTTGTCGTTGTCGCGCCTGCAACGGCATTGGCGAACCGGAACGCCCTCGTCAGCGCCTCCTCGTCCAGCGAGCGGATTTCCTCCGGCTCCGAAACGCACGCGAGCAGGCATGAGAGCATCCCGGCGACAAAGCCATCGCCTGCGCCCGTCGTATCCACTACTTGGACGGAAAAGGCCGGTACTCCTCCCTCGGCTCGCGCCGTTCGGAAATAGCATCCCTGCGCGCCCAGCGTGACTGCCGCGAGCGCGATGTTCGGATAGGCGGCCATAAGCCGCCGGGCGCCCTCGCCCAGGTTCGACGTGCCCGTCAGGAACTCCAGCTCCTCCTCGCTCACCTTCACGACGTGCGGGTAGGCCATCGCGGCGAGCATCTGCTCCTTCGCCCGCTCCAAGCTGGGCCAGAGCGGCTTGCGCAGGTTCGGATCGTACGAAATCAGGAGGCCGCCCTCGGTCGCACAGCGTATCGCCGCCTCGGTCGCGGACTTGCTCGGTTCGCATATCAAGGTTATCGAGCCGTAGTGAAAGGCGCGCGCCGACCTGATGAACTCCGCATCCAGCTCCTCCGCGGTCAAGAGCATGTCGGCGCTGGGATTGCGGTAGAACATGAACTCCGGTACGCCTTCCGCTGTGAGCGAGACGAAGGCGAGGCCCGTCCGGGTGTTTCGGTCGAAGAGCATGCGGCTGGTATCCACACCATTATCCGCGAACGTCTTTGCCAGGAACCGGCCGAACGGGTCGTCGCCGACTTTCCCCACAAAGGCGCTCGGATTGCCGAGCTTAGATAGCCCCGCCGCTACGTTCGCGGGAGCGCCGCCCGGCGCCTTCTTGAAGGCGGAGACCTCCGCCAGGGAGACTCCGGATTCCAGCGGTATGAAGTCTATCAGCGCCTCGCCGAGGCAGACTACGTCAGGCATGGTCTGCAATGGAGTGATGGAGTAGTGGAGTATTGGATACCCATCACTCCAGTACTCCCTGTCCCTTTATTTAAACAGCGACTTCGCTTCCTCGTAAAGCTCGATGGGAACGGTTTTCAGCCCGCTGACGGCGCGCTCCATGTCCACAGCCACGATCTGGTTGCCCCGAATGGCCGACATCTTGCCGAACTCGCCGGCGTTTACCATATCCGCCGCCTTCAGGCCGAGCATCGTGCCGAGCACGCGGTCGAACATGGTAGGCGGGCCGCCTCGCTGGATATGGCCGAGCGCCGCCGAACGAGTTTCCAAACCGGCGCGGCTCTCGATCTCCCTTGCCAGGAAATCGCCCACGCCGCGCTCGCGCAGGATGACGTGCCCGAACGCGTCAACGGAGACGCTTTCCTCTTCGGCCTGGGGGAGGTCAATCCCTTCGGATGCCACTACGATCGCGTATCTCTTTCCGCGATTCCGTGCCCTGACCAGGTGGTCGCACATCTCATCGAGATCAGGCGCGACCTCCGGGATGAGAATCCAATCCGCGCCGCCCGCGACGCCCGTGTAAAGCGCGACCCAACCCGCATGTCGGCCCATGACCTCGAGCACTATCGCCCGGTCATGCGACTTCGCCGTATCCCTCAGGCGGTCCACGGCATCCATCGCTATGTTGACCGCCGTATCGAAGCCGAGAGTATAGTCGGTCTCGGACAGGTCGTTGTCCATCGTCTTCGGGACGCCGACGGTGTTCACGCCGAGCTTATGGAGATTGCTCGCCACGCTGAGAGTGTCCTCTCCACCGATAGCGACGACGGCATCAAGCCCGAGCGCCTTGATGTTATCCAGACACTTGTCCAGGTCCTCGTCCCTCTTAAGCGGGTTCGTGCGGGATGAGCCGAGGATCGTCCCTCCCCTGGATACTATCTCCTCAACCGATTCCAGCGTCAGGGGCTCGGTTAGCCCCTCCATGAGGCCGAGCCAGCCCCTCGGTAGTCCTACGGGCTCGTGGCCGTAGTCGAGCAGGCGCATGACAACCGCGCGAATGGCGGGATTGAGGCCGGGGACGTCCCCTCCACCGGTCAAGACGCCGACTCTCACTATTCCTAAATCCTTCCTGTGCCCCACCGTGTGTTCCAGGTTTCAGGTTCCAAGTTTCAGGTTCGCGCTCGCAGGCAACTTGTAACTTGGAACCTGGAACTCCTCGTGCTCAGACCTCCGGCTCGATCAGGCCGTAGTTGCCGTCCTGCCTTTTGTAAATCACGCTGACAAGATCGGTATCCGCGTTTAGAAAAACGTAGAATTCGTGGTTGAGCAGTTCCATTTGCGCCGCCGCTTCCTCAGGGGACATGGGTTTCAGGGTAAATCGCTTCGTCCGCGCGATCTCCATGACCTCTTCCGGCATCTCGGCCTCAGGAGCGATGGCAATGCGCTCTTTCGGCGGCTCCTCATGACGAGCGCGGGCGATCAACTTGCCCTTGTAACGCTTGATCTGCTTTTCGAGCTTATCAACAACCTGGTCAATAGCGGCATACACATTGTCCGAGCGCTCTTCTCCGCGCAGGAGTATGCCGTCACCCTCCAGGGTGACCTCCACTATGTGCCAATTGCGCTGGACGCTCTGTGTGACCACTGCCTCCTTTATGTTATGAAAATACCTGCCCAGCCTCTCCACTTTCTTCTGCGCATATCTCTGAAGGGCGTCCGTGACGTCCACATTCTTGCCTTTCACGGTAACTCGCATCAGTCGGTGTGACTCCTTTCACCTCAGTCGGTGGAATGTAGGAACTACAACATAGGATACCCAATCCCTTGGAAGACCCTACAGCTTGTTCAGTCTAACATCGGCGGCACGGCTTTGTCAACGGAGGTGATTGGGGGGATGAGGGGTCAGGGGAGTATCCGCGTGTGGGTGAATCCACACGCTAATCTCACAAAGCCCCGCCTGACTCATCACGCATCAGCAACGCCACCGCATGGCATTCGATGCCGAGGCCCTCGCCGATGGGGCCCAGGCCCTCGGCGGTGGATGCTTTCACGCCGACCTGCTCCGGGGCGATGCGCAGGGCTTCCGCGATGTTCGCCTGCATGGCCGGCGCGTGCTTTGCAATCCGGGGCCGCTCGGCAACCAGGGTCACATCTACGTTTCCCACGCGCCAGCCAAGCTCCGCCACAACCTCCGCCACCCTTGCGAGCAGCACCGTGCTCCGGATATCCTTGTAGGCTGGGTCCGTATCCGGGAATAGGCGGCCGATGTCGCCCGCGCCAGCCGCACCAAGCACTGCGTCAGCAACCGCGTGCAGCATTACGTCGGCGTCCGAATGGCCGAGGAGTCCTTCCTCGCCGGGGAACTCGATCCCTCCGAGGAACAGCTTCCTTCCAGGTCCGAACCGATGGATGTCGTAGCCCTGACCGACGCGGGCGGACAGACCGTAGACTGCAGGAGAAGTAACAACGTCGGAAGCCGCTCCTTCCCTTAACCCCTGGATCCCTTGACCCCTGGACCCCTCTGCTCTTGCGCGCACGATCGCCTCTGCAATGGCGATATCTGTGGGCGTGGTGACCTTGATATTCTCGTAGGAACCATGCACAATTCGCACGGGCAGGCCGAGCCGCTCGACCAGGGAGGCATCGTCGGTTCCAAAGTAGCGGTCGGCGTAGGCGCGCTCGTAGGCGGACTCGATTACCTCCCGCGCGAAGGTTTGCGGTGTCTGGGCGGTGTAAAGGCGCTCGCGATCGAGGGTGGATCTCACGAAGCGGCCGTCGAGGGATGACTTGATGGTGTCGGTAACGGGCACTGCAGCAATGGCCGCTCCGTCCGCGCGTGCGGCGTCAATGGATGAGGCAATGATTTCGCGGGTTATGAGGGGACGCGCGCCGTCGTGGACGGCGATAACATCGCAGCCGGGTGAAACTTCGGCCAGGCCGCTGCGCACCGAATCCTGGCGCGCCTCACCGCCCGGCACTACGGCCTTCACTTTGGCGAATCCGCGCTCGCGCGCCAGTTCCCCGGCGCGGCCAACCTGCTCGGCGCGGACGACCAGGACGATTTCCTCGATCTCCGAACAATCCTGGAAGACCGCGAGTGCGTGCGCTATCAGCGGCTGGCCCGCCAGAGGAACGAATGCCTTATCGGTCTCGCTATTTAGCCTTTTTCCGAGGCCTGAAGCTGGAATAACTGCGGACGTTGCGGCCAATTAAATTATCCTCTTCTTCCTGGACCGCCTTCAGGTTGCTGAAAATCATCTTCCCGGCGACCGTCTGGAGAACGCTCGTGACAATGACGTCCACAGTCTCGCCGATATGCCTCTTGGCCCCCTCAACCACGACCATGGTGCCGTCATCGAGGTAGGCAATACCCTGATTCATCTCCTTGCCCTCTTTGATGACGGACACCGTCATCTCCTCACCGGGAAGAACCACGGGTTTCAGAGCGTTCGCCAGCTCGTTTATGTTAAGCACAGCGACCCCGTGGATTTCTGCAACCTTGTTCAGGTTGAAATCGTTCGTAACGATGCCGCCGTCAATTTCCTGGGCCAACTTCACGAGCCTGGCATCCACCTCCTCAGCGTTTTCCGGGTCAACCGGATCGCTCTGCCTGACGGTCAGATCCAGCTCCTTCCGCATCTGGTTGAGGATGTCCAATCCCCTGCGCCCCCGGGCGCGTCTGAGCGAGTCACTGGAGTCGGCGATATGTTGGAGCTCCTCCAGGATGAAACTGGGGATGACGACTAGTCCCTCCACGAAGCCTGTCCTGCAGATATCGGCTATGCGGCCATCTATAATCACGTTAGTATCAAGGATTTTGGGCTTCTGGAAGGTCCTGTCGAGCTCTCCCGCCCTGGCTGCCCCTGGGAAGTAGGCTCTCAGCTCGTCCTTCATGCTCATCATGGCCCAGATGGCGATGTATGTGATGACCACGGCAACCACTATGCCCACTATCGGCCCTGGGCCGGAGATATATGATTTTATGCTTGGTAATAGGAGAGCGCTGATCAACAGACCGATGATCAATCCGATTAGCGCTGCTACCTTGTCCGTGCTGGACATCCCGCTCAACCTGTCGCCGAATTGGACCAGGTGGCGGAAGGCCACGGATGCGAACAAGAACCCCGCGAGCGCTCCCATCGCCAGCATGGCGGCCACCATGAGAATAGCTTTGGTGCTGTCCTGGTTGTACAATATCCGCCACTCTTTAACGAACTCCATGTTCTTGAGTTCGGCCTTAATGTAGCGTACCTCCTTCGTTTCCCAGGGTTCCTCCGGGTTCTCAGTACTAACCAGATGGGTCACCTTCATGGCCACGATCTCGTGGGCAATGCGCCATCGAGCGACCTGGTTTATCACCAGCCACTCGGCGACGATGATTATGCAGATGGTAAACACCACCCAAAAAGGTCTGGCTGACAAGGCTTCGCCTCCTATCTATCTATCTCGCCCAGAACTATGTCCAAGCTACCCAGGACGGCCACGGTGTCGGCGATTTTCCATCCCTTCACCATTCGGCCGATGGCCGCGAGGTTGATGAACGACGGCGGCCGCCAATGCAGCCGATAGGGATTCCCAGATCCGTCGCTGACCAGGTACACGCCGAGATCACCGCGGGATGATTCTATCCTGGCGAAAACCTCTCCCGCAGGCGGCTTCAGCGCCCTGGGCGCCTTGGCTGTGTGCTCACCTTCGGGGAGCATATCCAGCGCTTGCTCGACGATCTCAAGGCTCTCTCTTATTTCCCCGGTGCGCACCAAATACCTGCCGAGACAGTCACAGGTTGATTGTGTAACGACATCAAAGTTTAGACGGTTATATACCGAGTAAGGTTCATCTTTTCGCAGGTCGAATACCACACCCGATCCGCGGAGATTTGGGCCGCTCATGCCGTAATTGATCGCGTCTTCGGCGGAGATGACCCCGACCCCGCGGGCCCGGACAAGCACGATCTCATTCTTGCTGAAAAGATCGTCAATCTCATCCATCCTGGACGGCATTTTCTTCAAAAAGGCCCTGGCTTTCCGGTCAAAACCTGCTGGGAGATCGCGACTCACCCCGCCGGGGCGTATGTAGTTGTAGGTAAGCCTTGCGCCGCAAGCCATCTCAAAGAGATCGAGGATGTCCTCCCGCTCGCGGAACGCGTACAGGAAGGGCGTAGTCGCGCCGAGGTCGAGCCCGAATGTTCCAACGAAGACGAGGTGGCTCGCTATCCGGTTCAGCTCCATCATGATGACCCGGATAAACTCCGCCCGCTCCGGCGCCTCGATGCCTGCAAGCTTTTCGACCGCCATAGAGTAGACGGCGTTGTTCATCATCGCGGACAGGTAGTCCGTACGGTCCGTCAGCGCCACAAATTGGAGGTAGTCCCGGTTCTCCGCCAGCTTTTCGATCCCGCGATGCAGATAGCCGATGACGGGCCTGACATCAACGACCGTCTCGCCATCGAGGGTGAGGATCATCCGAAGTATCCCGTGGGTGCTGGGATGCTGCGGCCCCATATTCAATTGTATTTCTTCGGTACTGATCATACCTGAGCGATCAACCTTCGACGTTCAACGTTCTACGTAGTCCTTCCTCAGTGGGAAGCCTTCCCAATCGGCCTCCAGCAGGATTCGGCACAGATCGGGATGCCCCTCGAACCTTATCCCAAACATATCGTAGGCCTCGCGCTCCTGCCAGTTCGCGGCTTTCCAAACGGATGTGACGGACGGCACGACCGGGTTCTCCCTGCCGGCCCTCACTTTCAGCGTCACGTAGTGCTTTTGCGGGATGGAATAGAGGTGGTATACCACATCGAGCCCGCCTAAGGCGGGCCAATCCACAGCGGTAAGGGACATGAGGTAGTCGAAGTCCAGACCCGGCTCCTCCTTCAGGAAGGCGCATATGTCGGCGATGGCATCCGCCCGGACGAAGAGCACAGGGGTCCCGGCGGTCTCTCCTGTTTCCTCTACGGCGTCGGGGAACCGGTTGCGTATCGCTTGCTCGATTTGCTCGGAGGCCAACACCGTGTTACCCTCGCTTTCCGGCGACGCTTTCCTTTTTAATCTTCTCGTGCAGCTTGAGGCAGCCGTGGAGAAGCGCTTCGGGCCTTGGCGGGCAGCCTGGGATATAGACATCAACCGGGATGACTTCATCCACGCCCTTGACTACGTGGTATGAGTCATAAAATGGGCCGCCGGAGATTGCGCAGGCGCCCATCGCTATCACGTACCTCGGCTCGGCCATCTGCTCGTAAAGCCTGCGGATCCTCGGCGCCATTTTCTTGGTGAGTGTGCCTGCGACTATCATCAGGTCGCTCTGCCGCGGTGAGGATCGGAACATCATCCCGAACCGGTCGAAATCGTATCTGGCGGCGCCTGTCGCCATCAGCTCAATCGCGCAGCACGCCAGCCCGAAGAGCATATACCAGAGCGAGGACGTCCGCGCCCAATTCAAAACGGTATCGAGGGACGTGGTGATCACGCCGCCCTCGGGAAGCCTCTCGGCTACTCCCATTTCAAGACTCCCTTACCCCAGGCGTACAGCAGACCGGCCAGCAGGACAGCGATGAACACCATCATCTCCACGAAGGCAAACAGGCCGAAGCCCGCGCCCTTCAGGTTGATAAGCTCCTTCGCCCAGGGGAAGATGAAGATCGCCTCCACATCGAATATGACGAAGACAAGGGCAAAAATGTAATATCCAACCCGGAACTGCTTCCAGGCGTCGCCGAACGGCACCTCGCCGCACTCATACGTCTCGGTTTTGGCGCCGGCCATGGGCGAGCGAGATGGACGAAGCGCCCACGACAGCCAGAGGGTGATTATAGCGAAGGCAATCCCAACAACCGCGAAGAGCGCTATGTAGGCGTAGTTATTTCCCACTCAAGGTTCTCCCACTCGATCTCTCGTCCCGGCAAACTCAGTAGTTCATTATAGCATAAACTACGGTCGCATTAAAAGCTTTTCCGTTGGGGGAAACAGTTCACGTTCCTTAATAGTAATGTCATGCTGAGTCCCGATTCTCGGGACGAAGCATCTCACCTACGCTCGATAGATTCTTCGCTGCCGCTCAGAATGACAACGGTGGGGTTATATTATCAACAACCGTGACATGTTACCGTTGGGGCGGAGTGATGCGTGAGTCTGGATGTTGGATATTGGGCGTTGACCGGGCGGGGCAGCTTTACCGCTTCACAGAAGTCGCTTCCGGGCGCTTGGCCTTTTCAGCCCAACGGCTGGATCCCGGCTGCGTTCCGGGGGACAGCCAGTGGGAGCCGCAGTATACGTGGTCGAACCAGGCATAGTCGCCGCTTTCCAGCCATGCCGGCCCAGCGTAATGCTCCCTATATTCCCCAGACCACTTTTCCAGGAATGGGAACATCCTGGGGCCGAGCAACTCCTCTCCGCCTTCTTCGCTTGCCCGGGCGCCCGCAGCTTCCACGGCGCGCTTGCCGTCATGCGGATTATCCATGAACTGGCACGGCGTGAGCGGGTTCGACTGGCCCTCCTGCGCCTTTCTGATTTCACAGAACAACGGGGAGCGCAGGGCATCAATCAGCTTGCAGTTGTGGATGTTGTGCGTGGTGAATTTGAAGAAAACGCACGGCTCGATGTCGCCCCGGTTATTGACGTGCAGATACCTGCTGGCGGCGATGCACCCTTTCGACATCGCGCCGGAGTTCCAGAAGTCGGCGATGAACAGCCCTTTCTGCCGGAGCATGTCCCAGGTGAACCGCCGTATTCTGTCGCGCTGCCAGGGCGTTACCAGCAGGTCCAAATCGGGGTCCTTGCCGACCGGCACGTACATGAAGTACCAGCCGTACACACAGCCTTTCTCCATCAAGTGATCTATGAAGCGTGCGCTGGTCGCCGCCTCGAAGTTTTTGCTCGCATAGGTCAGCGAGAAGCCGAAGAGGACGCCGGCCACGCGCAGGCGGTCCATCGCATCCATGACTTTTTCGTAAACGCCGTCGCCGCGCCGCTCGTCCGTTTCTTTTTGCCAGCCCTCTATGCTGATCGCGGGCGACAGATTTCCCAGCTCGATGAGGTCCTGAACCTTGTCGTCGTCGAGCAGCGTGCCGTTCGTGTACATCATGAAAGCCGTGTCATCGTGCCTGGCGCAGACCATCTTGACGGCGGGCCAGATCAGCGGATGAGTCGGCTCGCCGCCGGTGAATACTATCAGCGAAATGCCGAAGGACTTTAGCTCGGTCACTATGCGATCCATGGTGTCGAAGTCCAGCCGTTCCTCGCGGCGGCTGGTGACGGCATTCGCGTAGCAGCCCGTACATTGGAGATTGCACTGCTTCAGCGGCGAGATAACCGCGAGCTGCGGCGGCTCGAAACCCTCGCGCTCCAGGAATTCCTGGCGCTTCCTGGTATTCCACCACGGCAGCCAGAGGTTTCCGAAGAATGCCTGGAGATACTTGGGATGGGATCGCAGTATGATACGCCTTGCGACCTCGAGTGCGGGATGGCCGGCCATGACGGCCTCTTTGAACTGCTCCACTTGAATGCGGTGCTTCTGCTCCGAGGGGATGGCCCGAGCGATGGAGGCGAGCGTCACAAGTCCCCGTTCGAGCTTCCCCGACTCCGCTAAGCGAGGCAAGCCCTTCACGATAAGAAGGCTCAGATACTTGGCCAGCCAGCGACCAACGGATCGTCGGTACTTTGACACTGCGCATTCCTCCTTCATCGGCTAAATCTATCAAGGAGTGCAAGTGCGATGGCTGTACCCGGGCTTGGTTATCCCAGGTATCCACGATTATAGTATCGCCAAGTTAGCTTGTCAAGACTTGGGTTGCCTTTGCAAGATCGTACCGAATTGAGCCGATGTCTCTGGAGGTGGCCGCCCTAACGGAAACCGAGGGCGTGGAAATGGGGAGCGAAAGCTGTGCGGGGAGAAAAACACAAGGCCCCGACCCGGCAGCCGGGGCCGTTGATTGCGGTTAGCTACTTGCCGGGAGGTGTCGGCAGACTCGGCGTCTCAGCGACACGTTGATCTGCCTCCAGCAAGGATCGGACGGCCTCCCGCATAGCTCTTTCTACTTCTTCCATGAACTGGGCATGCTCGCCCAGTTGTGATTCGCCGAGCTCAGAGACGATCCAGCCCTCGTCGGACTTGGCAAGCGTCGTTATCTGTACCGGCCCGGCCAGCCCTCCAGGCGAGACTCGGATGGCCTCCCACACAGCCCAGTACGCGTAGAAGACAGCATGCTCGAGTTTGGGCAAGCCTGCCGGCCACAGGACCCGGCGTGTAAACGCGAGGAACGTGTCAGCCTGGCGTTGGCCCACGCCAATGCACTTACAGGGCAGGTCGTCCGTGGCTTCTTCTGGGGAACACTTCTGATCAAACTCGATAAGCGATGGGACATCTTTAGTTCGTAGCGCAATCAGAGCGGAAAACGGGGGAGCGGGTTGGCCGGTAGCTCGCGCCACCAAGACCCCACCTTCCAGCTCCTTCTGTGCATGCTTCCACATGGCAGAGCGTAACTCGTTCCTCGCCTCCAGTGGAGTCTTCCAATAGCACCTCGAGTGATTCCTGCCCAGTAAGACCCCGATCTCCTGACAGAAGGACTGTGCGAGCCCAACCGGGCCCGACGTTCCAATGATCAAATCCGCCCCGGGCGCGGAAAGCTTCTTGCACGGCTGGCAGACAGTCGGTTCACCCGGCGGGGTAGTGAATGTGGCAGCCGAGTCGGCTGCCATCACGACGCCATCTTGGCATTTGATCCCGACGATTAAGGTCATGGGGCTTGGGCTACGAAGATACTATTTGCCTTGTAGTCAGGCCAATTTTGGTATATTGCCCGCAGGAGTTGAGGAAACGAGAGGCCACGGATCCAACGCACGATCTCTTCAATGTAAGCCCCGTCCTCTTTAGGTAGTTCTGCTTGCAGTTCGCGGGCTCGCGACTGGCCCTCGGCTGTGGCTGAGTACTCTCGCCAGCCACCAGCCGACGAAAGAGTAATGGCAATGTACCCGCGTGATTGCAGATCCTCGGCGTCGCGATAGATGTCCGCACAGAAGGGCCCGTAGTTATAGGGCTCAAACGCGTAGAAATCCTGTGCCTCCTGAACGGACGGAACAAGCTCGCGGATGACGAACAGTGACTTCTGCAGTTGCACCGGTGTTAATGGTGCGCCGCCTGCCTGCCCCGTTACGATAATAATCCAGTCGCTACGCTCCAATTATTCTCCCCCCTAGCAGGTTAACGGTATTATATCATATTGTCGGCAGGCATGCAAATCTTCGCTAGCGCATGTAAAGCGAAATCTGCTTTATGTATGCCTTGCGCGCTTTCGGTGCTAATCTACCCGGATGTGTTACGAACTATTCCTGCCAGCCACTTCGATGTAAGACGCACGGAGCAAGGGAATGGCTGACCCCAATACTCCACCACTCCATCACTCCATCGCTCTGCGCATCTGCGCGAGGGTTTTGCCCCTGCGCCATTGGACGTGCGGGCGATCGGGGAACTTGCGCCAGTCTCCGCCCCATTCGAGGCCGCACTCGCGGGCGATGCGCCCGAATATCCTCCAGGGGCCGTTCCAGGTGAGCCGGCCCCCGGAAATGAATGCGTAGTCCGCGGCGAGGCCGAAGTTGTGCCAGGAGTAGCCGCCCCGGGCCTTGGTTACAATCCTCCCCGGCTTCGTTCTGCCGAGCGCGTACAGGCGGTTCTGCTCCTCGATGCTCCGGTAGCCGGAAACCAGCTTCACCCGGATGCCGGACTCCAGTAGCCGCTTTTCGAATAGTTCGAGCTTCCTGCGAAACTCGGGATCAAGACCTGCTTTCTTGTCCATTACTAGCTCCTTCAAACAAGGGGTTAAGGGAATGCTGAATGCCCAACTTCGAACTTGAAACTTGCCCCCTGGAACCCTCGACCCCTGGATCCCTAGATCCCTAGCTTTCCTTCCGCCTGACGATCACATGTTCGATCAGGAAGTTGACGGCGGAGTCGGGAAGCCACTCGCCGAGGAGCTTGTAGAGCTCCGACTTCGCCCAGGCGCGGACGTATTCGCGCTTCTCGGTGTCGGACTTGCCCTTCATCGCTCCTGCCACCTCGACGCCCTGGACGATGATGTCAATGGCCTCCTGATTCTCCAAGAGGCGGCGGACCGGCTTCGGCACGCGCAGCCTATTCCTCGACTTGCCGATGACGTACGAAATTATGGGCAGCAGATATGGAATCAACTGCCAGAACCCTATCTTGCTCATGGTAGATTCTCCTTTTTGATGAGCGATACGGGCTACGTATTGCGTATTGCGTGTCACACTCCCAGTATGTGGCCTATGAAGGCGGCGACGAGCGCGGTTGCAAGTATGCCGCCGAGCCACTGGATGGCGCGCACGCTGCGCTCGAGAACCTCTATCCGCTCAGAGTGCTCGACCATCGTCGCCGGGATGTGCTTCCTGATGTCCGCAAGCTCCGCCAGTACCGTTTCCAGCCGCTCCTCAATAACCGCCAGGCGGGCGTTGATGTCCTCATCCCTCTTTGCTGCTCTTTTAACCATAAATGCACCACCTATTTCAGCAGCAGTATGTGCATGACCACTGCGTTCCTGACACGCTGGCTGGACGCCTTCGCCACGGTGTACGCCCGTCCCCGCCTTGTGATAGTGTCCCCAACGGCCACAACCGCGTCGGCGGGAACCATTGCCATCAGCGCATACCGCTCGGCCGAGTCCTGCTCCATGCCGTCGAAGTACGCTGGCACGGCTGGGCCGCCGATCTGCTGAAAGAAACCCTTCGCCGAGGCCGCTCCGTTTATCAGGAAATCCTCGCCGTACCTGTCGAATGTCTTGTCTACGCGGTCCTTGAACTTCATGGCCACCCGACCCTCATGACATCGTCTGTGAGCTGCAAATCACGGAGAGCCTCCCGCCAGGGCAAGAAATCAAAAGCCCGGTCGAGATCCCTGGAAACGTGCTCCGCCATGTCCTGGTCCTCGGCCGGGCTTTTAAGCTCGGAAACCGCCCGCTTGAGGCGGGCAAAGTCGTCATCATTCATACCTAACCAGCACCCCCCGCGGTTGCCATAACGAGCTTGCAGACGGCAGTATTGGCATACTTTACCGTCCGCTGCTTCGCTATGGTGAAAGTGATACTATCGCGGGTGAAGGTGGCGCCGTTCGCTTGGTCGAAGTCGTCCCGCACGCGCAGCATCATCGTCGGCCTATAGAAACCCCCAACCTCTATGCTGTCGAACCACGCCATAAGCTCGGCGTAGGTGGCGACGCGGGTGACAGCCTTGCGGATGACGGGATCGCCGCCGCCGGACGGCGTGATCGAAAGCTCCTCACCGTATGTATCAATGAGGCCCCGGAATTCGTCCCGGACCTCGGTAGCAGTTCGCGTTCCCACTTACCAGCCCTCCATGGTGTCCATCGTCATCTCTCTATCTTTGCTGCTAGTGCTTGAGGCCGGGAGCTCTCCTGCCGCTACGGAGGAGGGCGCGTCAATCGTCAAGTCCCCCGACTCCAGCCGCTTGAGCAGGTCGTCCCCGCGCCGGTAGTAGGTATCCACGACTTTAGAGTCTGCCGGTACCTCCGCTACAAAGCCGGGATTGAGTATCCTGGAGGCTGCGAAATACAGCGCGATCGTTCGGATCAAGTCGTCTACAGGGTCGAACGGCACCCTGTACAAACTCGCAAGCCGCCCGTTGACTTCGGCCTCAGCCGCGTCAATCATCGTTTGTACCCAGGTGGACGCGTCCTTCCCCGTGGGCACATGCTCTATCAAGTCTACAATCTCGTTGTCAAGATCGCTATATGTGATGTAGCTCATCTACGCATCCTCCACAGCCTATCGCCACGGCGATCTCCTCCTATACAAATCCGCCATATTCGCCAAATCCTCACGAGTGCTCCACCGCACAATCGGACTCGCCGCCTGCACTGCCACATCCAGCACATCGAAGAACATCTGACCGGGGTTCTCGCCTGTGAGGTTTATGCCGTGTATGGTATTCATTGGCGCGTTGTATCGCAGGACATTCACAGTCCTTGAGTGCATCATCATTCGGTAGCTGTCAAGATCGGTAGCGCTCTGCAAAGCCCACTCTACCGCAAGGGTCGTCGCGCTGGGGTTCGCTCCGAACCAGCCGGAGCGGCCCACTACTCGCACTACCTTCCCATCCACCTTATGCAGCACGACCGGACTATTGTAATATCCAGGTATAGTTGTAGCACCCCACGGATGTCCCGCGCCGCTTGCCCTGAAAGCCGTGATCCCCAGGTTCGCCATTGCCTCTACGCCTAAAAAAGTGACCGTATTGGCAGGCAGGATTTGAAAACCGAGAGAAGCGTTGTCGGCAACTATAATCCCATCCGCCGCCAATATCGCCTGCTGCCTGTGGTATTCGGCTATCTTAGCGGCCACCGTCGGGAATCTCACATCGTCACCGAAGAATTCGATCAGGCTGTGCGAGTGAACCTGCGGAATCAGTACATCCTGGTTCTCTCGCAGCAGCGTCTTCATCGCAGCAGATACCAAAGGCCATGTACCAGGATCAACCTTGATCCCCGCAGCGCACACCGCGTTCCTGGCCCTGAGCCAGTCAATGAAGTCCCGGAGCATGTCAACGTCAGCCGTCTCAGGATGGTCAATGTTCGGGAAGCGGGGATAGAGCACCTCGTCTGCTGTGTATACTTGCGCCAAGACGTGACAGAGCGCGAAGGTGCAACCGTACCCGGAACTAGCCCAGAAATAGACATCGTATCCGCCCGACCCGCGGCGCTTCCAGAATGGAGACCTTCCATCTGCCGCCACGGCCAGTTTTGTCACAGCGGTATCCGTAGCGTCAATTGTATAGATGTTTATGCTCGACTTCTCAAAGCCGAACCATCCCCAGGGCGTAGAGAGCGATTCGATAGCCGCCGTATCGCCTCGTGCAGTCGCCCCGGACACAAACCCTGAAATGTTTGAAACCTGCTTTGCATAGGCCACGAATACCGGAGCTGCTATCGCGCCGCCCGCCCAGGGTTGCAGAGACGCCGTAGAATTGTAAAACTCCGGTATTATAACGAGCGAATAGTCGCCCGCCTCACTCACATCCTTGCTGGCCGTCCATCCGATCTCAACGGGGATACCCAGGGTTTCAAGTGCCCGGACGCAAGTAGCGGTAGGCCCATGCTTCGTATAATACTCAGGGCCGCCAATCAACGTCTTTGTGGAGTCGAAAAGGATCAGAACCTTCTTCACGGCCTGCCGCCTACCTTCGCAGCTATAGTGACGGTGTTTGAAGTACCTGTCTCTGTTACCCAGACGCGCAGATACCGCGCCCACAGACCGGCAGGCAGATCGAGAGCCACCTTCCCGTCGCCGTTACCGGAAGTTTTTAGAAGCCCGGTCGCCAGAGCCGTCACCCGCCGATGCCAGATCGGCAGGCTGCTAGTGTCGAGTTCTGCCGCAATGTCAATCCCGATTGTGGCCGTCCCGTCGCCCGTGACCGTTACGAGCAGTACCCGCTCCGAGAGCGTAGGGATCGAGGCATAGGCTGGCAGATACTCGGTCGCGCTTGCCGCAACCTGCTCGCTCCCCAGATCGAGAATCTCGTATTGCTCGTAGAACGGCTGGCTGTCTATGTTCTCCACGCAAAGCCGGCCGTCATCAGTAGCCAGTACCTCCTGGGCTTTCTTAGTCGTCTTGTTCGCTGCTGTCAGCATCTTCCAACTCCTTCAGGCGAGCCAGGATCGCCGCCAGTATTTCAACCTTCTTTGCGTTCTTCGGTAGCTCGATCTCGGCGGCTACCGCAAAGCTCACCAACTCTTTGACCGTCATCTCTTCGAGTGACTTCGGCCTATCCTCAAGCGCCTCGACAATCAGCATCGGCTCGCAAAGGATAGCGTCCGTCATCTGCGACTCGTCGAGTATGGTTGCTTGGTCGGAAGGGAAAAAGATACCGGATCGCCGAAACCCCGGATAGTTCTCTCGTTTCTTCGCGGTTACTTCGTACTGCATATCGCGCACCCCCTTAAAGAGTGGGCGTCCACCTTAGCGAACGCCCCAAGTTCCCCTATCACTCCCCTGGCGCTACAGAAGGATCACTCGAACAGGGATCAACACTATCCCCTACGGGTTGCTCCAGTGTTCGCAGCAGGTGATCGCACACCGCCGCCGCGCCCTCGCAGCGATGCATGGCGACCCTCGCGGCCTCGCCCTCTTTCAGCGACTCCTCACGTTGCTGGAGGAGCCAAGTCTTGATTTCTTCCACTGTCATCTGATTGACTCCTATGACGCTAGAGTGCCATACGGAATATAGAACGTACCGTCGGCGGTCACGATCCGCAGGCCGCCCAGACAGGTGAGCGTCATGCCGTTCGACTCGTAGCAGAGCATGTGGTTCGTTCCAGCGCCATTGTCTACCGAAGAGTCGAAGAAGGCGAAGTTCGGCACCTTGTAGGTGCCTGCCTCGAACAATCCTAGATATCCGGCCTTAGTGGCACCGGCAACCGAGCTCTCTAGGAAACCATCAAGCCGCAGCGCGCAGAGGTTTCCGCCGCTGACCGTTAGCCCACTGACGGTAGCTAGAGTGGCCCTCAGCCCCCCCAGCATCCCGGAGATACTCCCTCCAGTGCCGATCTCACCGGTAACGTGAGCGCCGTGAGCCGTTGCTACGGCGGATGTTACCAATGTTCTCAATCTAGCGCACTCGCCGCCCCCACCGCCTGCGAGTTCAAACCTCATGTATAGGCCCCGGTTGTCGCCGGAGCCTCCAGTGTGCCGAAAGTCGAAGTGGACGAAGTGGACATCGGCATCAACAGACTCTATAGGCCGATTGTCGCTATCGCTGTTATACTCTCCGAACCTTACTACCCCAATCCTAGCAGGCATTGTTTTCAAACCCCCGTCCTATGGTGTGGCCCACAGCAGTCCGCCACGGGCCACACCATGAATTCCCATGCTACTCTGTCCCGCATACTGCGGGATTAGACCGAGCTGCCGTAAGCGCACTGCCACAGCCCGTAGCCTACGTTGTAGCGGGCGCGGATGCCGTAAACGTAAATGTCACGCATGAAGCCCGCCTCGGACTCGGCCTCCAGTGCAGCGAACTCCACCGGTATCCGATTCTGGAAGATGATCGGCTTCACGACCCGCTTCGTGCAGAGCAGGAACCAGTCGTTTGTGTCGGACAGATACGGGCTGACGATCAGCTCGAGCGTGCCCGAAAGCACGTTCTTGATCTTCAACGACGTGTCCGGCCTCTCGACCGACTCCAGCAATTCCAGCGCCGTCCATTTCAGGTCCGGCGGGACACACAGCGTATCCGGGATAATGCCCATCGGCTTGCCCTTATCGTCCTTGAACTTCATCATGGCGGTAAACGCCGCCTGAAGCGACGACGCGGACAGCGCGGCAGACCCCTTATTGATCTGCGTGCCGGAGTCGCCTTCCGAATGGTCGGTATCGAAGAAACACTGACCATCGTGACACAGCCCGGTAAACCCATTTTTCAGCAGGGTAAACGTCAACTCGTCCTGATGACGCCTGGTTTCCTCGGCCAGCCCCTGAATCCTGAGTTTGATCTGGCCGTACTGATCGTCCTCAAGCGCAGCCCGATCTACGCCGATAGACGCCTCCCAGGTCTTGTTCTTGATCGAGTAATCGTGCTCAAGCAGACCGGCAGGCAGCCTCTCGTCCTTGAACTCCCGCATCCTCGGCACGTTGCCGAGCCACGCGTACTTCTCCGTGTCGTGCTCCGATGGCACGACGGTTGCTATTCGCTCCCAATCGCCGGGGGCGGCTTCATAAGCTTCGAAGAAAACCGCGCGAAGCCCCGCCTCCAGCAGCTTCGGGATGTCTGATTTAACTATAGCCATGTGAAACTCTCCTTTCGCGTTCTGTAGGGGCGAGGCATGCTGCCCCTACTTCTGTGTTCTGCCGGTCCCTACCTCGTATAATTGTTTATCCGGATGCGGACTTGGCTGCCGCTGACGACCTCGGCGATCGTGCCGCATTTGATGTCGTTCGTGGTCGCCCCCGCATCGTCATCCACCGTCTGGTTGTCCACTATGTAGACTTCCTTGCCGAGGACAGCCTGAGCAGCATCGCCGCCGTTGTAGAGGAACATATGTTCGCCCGTTTTCTCAACGCGGATTTCCTTGTCGCCTGCCGCGCCAGCGGAGTTATCCACCTGCTCGTAGCTGACCCCAGCGAAAAGGTAGTTCGCGGTATCGGCGCCGTTCGTCGCATAGCCGCTGGTATTGATGCACACCAGAACCCCTTTCGGGATTTTGACGGCGGCCATCTTTATGGCCTTCAGCTTGCCGTCACTTCGCTTTGTGTCGCGATCTGTCGTTGTCGCTGCCATTTATCTCCACCTCGCTTTTGAATTAGACTATAGACCAGAGACCGTAGACCCGGATTCCCGATCCTGCCAGCGCCCGTGCGAATAAATTCGCGGGCGATGGGCCACCTGGCAGCCCTGCAGGCTGTCCACTGACGACTGTCTACTATCTCTCTATCCCGCGTACTTCTCCACCTGCTCGCGGGTTATTCCCAGTTTTGCCAGAAGCTCTTCCTCGTCCGCCGAGAGCGGAACGCCCGATCCGCCGTGGCGGACCGACTGAGCCAGCTCGCCAAACGTGATTGCCTTCGGCTGGGCCTCCAGGAAGCACTCGAATAGCTGCGCGATCGTCGCCTCTCCATCGCCGAAGGTGACTTTGCCGTCGCCCTTAAGCAGAATCTCGCGGGCATACGGCTCGGAGACCGGCACAATCTTGCCCTGCGCCTTGAACTCGGCGAGACGCGCCTCCACATCCCTCGCCCGCAGAGCGAACCTCAGCTCAGCGATCTCACTGTCGCGCTCCGTCTGCTCGATTTCACTCGTGCCCATGCCCATACTCACCCCCTCTCCTAATTGCGGACTTGTCCTCCGAAGCCTCCAGCCTTCGTCCCGAGAGCCTTCGGGACTTCGGCGGAGTAGGCTTGGCGAAGGAGGATTCCGGATTTCTCCGCCCTCGACGCCTCCCTCTGCAGTCTGCGGTTCCGCCTGCGGCGGATCTGCAGTCTCTTTAAACATCGCCGCTGAGGGGACGCGCGGGCTCAGGACGAGCGAGACCTCCGCCAGGCGAAGCGGGTCCTTGTACAGAGCCACGCTCAGCTTCTTGATGCCGCGCCGCTCGAGGAACGCTGCTAGGTCGAGCGGGAACACCAGCCGTGCGAACAGCTCCCTGCCGCGCCGCCAGATGCGCTTCACCGTCCCCAGCGGATCCAGCGGGCTGTCCACATGCTCGACCTTCACCGGGATTTCCGTGAAGTTGCTGACGATGGTATCCAGGTCCTCCTCGCTCACGGAAATCTCCTTGTCCGGGTAGTCCCCGGCCTCGAATATCTTCGCCTCCCGCTCCACCGGCATGTCCTCTGGGACGTAGTCAAATTCGAAAGTGATTCCGTCTTCCATAATGACCCTCCTGGTGCGAAAATGGATTACTCCAATGCTTCCCCCGGCTCACACCGACGGTATGCCGATGTACTCCCGTATCCACGGCTCATCCGGTGCCACCACTTTGCCCTCGATCAGCTTCGAGATCAGGCCGCCGACCATCTCCAGGTCACGCTCCTCCAGGCTGCCCAGGACGAAGCGCGGATAGTTCTTGCCTTCGATGTAGCGGCGCCGTCCCCGCCTGGCACCGGCCGGCAGGGCGCCCGAGGTGCCGAAGTTAAACTCGACCAGCCGGCGGACGAGCTGCTCCCGCATCACCGTCTCCTCCAAATCCTGCCTCATCTTCTGGAGGTAGAAGCCCAGGACGTCCAGGTGCACCTTCCCGAGCGCGTAGGAGCCGGTCCGCGAGCCTTCCTCGCTGGTGAGCGTTTGACCGAGAATCGCCTTCGCGATCTGCCTGTTGTGAAACTCCACGGCATCCTGGTAGCCGGCCTCGCCGCCTCTCTGCGCCTCCAGCAGCTCGATCCCCACATCCTCCGGCACGACTATCGCCGTCTCCTGCTGAATCTTGTCGAGCACATGGAGCAGATCGTCCTGCTGGTCCTTGGGCATCCCGCGCCGGTAGCTCCCCTTCGCCGTGGGCATCCCGAACTTCTCCAGGTACATGTTCCAGAACTTCAGGACGACCTCTTTGCTCCACCAGTGCTTGTACGCGGCCCGCAGGTCGGATTGGCCGAATGGGAGCTCGTACGCGGGCATGTAAGTATAAATGATGAATTTATCCACCGGCAGGTCCGTCCGAACCCCGGGGGCGGTCATGGTCAGCCCGCGCACGTTCAGGAACTCGTCCGTATCGAAGCCGAACGCCGCCGGGTCCTTCGACTTGACCGACTCCAGGCCGACCATGCCTGCGTAAGGCCCATCCTCGATGAGCTTGTAGTTGATCTCGCAGATGGAGAAGCCCTTCGCGAGCGCATCCAGAACCTTGAAGAGCAAATCCTGAACCGAGCCGCGCATGTCCTCCAGGCAGAACTTCACGAACCGTGCGATCTCCACATCCGCCGGATCGTCGCTTGCGGGCTGGATGTCCCATCCCTTCGAGAGGACGGCGAATTTCTTAGTATTCAGGCAGGAGCGCACCTGGGAATCCTTCTGCATCTCGTCGTAGATCGCGAGGCCCTTCTGGCTCACGAGGTCGTCCGGCGAGTAGGCGGTCAGGCGGAGCGTGGTGCTCGCCAATTTCGTCTGCGCCGCCGCGACCTCCTCCAAGAGGGGCTTCTTCCCGCCGAACATCCCCAAAATGCGTTGTGCGAGTGTGGCTTTCATGATTATCCCTTCTATCGAACGCATGTTCGCATTCAATGCCAAAACAAAAGGACTGGTGACTACCCACCAGTCCTGCGTGATGAGCGAAAGGCTTTCCCTCACACTTGTCAGAAACTTCGCTTCCATATACACAGGCGACTTATATGACCACTTTGAAAGAACGAACTGTGAATTTTCCGGGAAATCTTCCAGCATGCGGGCAATGCGCACGAAGAACCGGACCCGCGCTCAGGCATGGGTTTGCCGGGCAACAAAAAGCCCCGTGAACGGGGCTTCTAAACAACTTCAGCCCGGCCGCGAGGGCCGGGGCTAGGCTCTGCAGGCTAACATAATCGCTTGAGCCAACCTTTACCTACATCTTCCTCCAGACTTGCAAGCTCCGCCTCCAGTTTCCCCAGTACCCTTTCCCAGTCGTACTTGGAAGCACCCCGGAACGCATCTGTAATTGCCTTATCGCAATCCGGTGGCGCCTGCGCAACAGCGCCACGAACCGACACAAAGTTCCGTCGTAGTATCAGCGATCGAAGCGCTTCCTCGAGACACACCGCGCAACCGGACAGCCGATGACGGACGTCTCTCAAGCTCTCGCTCTTGCCCAGCGCTCGGAGGCATCTCTTATCCCCGGTGAGGATTACTGGATCCAAGGTCACAGTGAGCGCAGTTGCGATGAGCAAGGCTTCCCCCGGATCAATGCCTTCGACCGCCCTGATCGCATCGTAGTATTCATCTGGCGGACGGTCAGTGATCGGGTGAGCATTTTCTGCGAAGGCAATGGCTCTATCAAAACCGGCATCGGTGTGACCGGGGTCCGGACCTGTGATTAGTTTCCGGCGTTTGCCCCAAAGCACTCTCGGGGTTGCAAACCGTACACGAACCTCGCTGGGGGTGACTTGAGCTAGGGCACATGTTTCATCAAGCAAATCATACTCGGCGAGCTTCAGAATGATGTCCTCGTCGGCGAAAACCATGGGTGCCACGGTTTACGCCCCCGCCCCCGTAAGACACCCAAACAAACGCTGGTTATCTTCCGCAAGCTCGTCGAGGTTCAGGTTCGAATAGAACTTCTTGTATAGCGGATGCGCCGTCGCACCTGGGTTCAACTCGTTTAGGGCCGAGGATCCAACATCAAATGACCTCTCAGTCCAGGAGTAGTTTAGTGCAACAAATCCAGGATCAATCGCCATCCTCAATCCGAGGGACTTGGCTGCATGCGCAAGCTCGCAGCTACTAAGCGGGCGCGAAGGTGGTCTGATGTAGAGATACGGGTCGCCAGTCAGCAGTTCTACAGCAAATTCGTTTGCTTTTGCCTCGGCCTTTTCAGAGAAATCCAACTCCACCTTGTCATCCACACTGCCCTCGCCCTGCTGCACATGACCAGAAACAATGTGGCCCAGCTCGTGAGCCACAATAAAGAGGTGCCATGCCGGCTGCCGCCGCGCAGACCCGATTATAATCACCGGATGGCGCTCCGGCCACACCGCCATCCCAGCCATTCTCTTTGCCCCCCTGGGTAGTGGGCAAAGTCGAACTACGGGAATACCAATGCTCCAGCAGTAACGCAGCAACTCCCGAAGGCCTACCCAGCGTGCTCCGCTGTCCAGTATTTCCTCGCGAACGGTTCCAGCAGCATCGGGGTTAACCGCTGGGACCGGAAGGTCCAAACACTCGCTCGCGAGTTTCGCCAACCGCCAGCCCAGCATCCCTGCCACTCTGTATTCTTTATCTCCTATGCCCCGCCTGTGCTTGAAGCGCGTTGGCAGCCTTAACCGCGTTTCCAGCTCGCAATTCTTGTCTCGAAGACACGACATATCTATGCCTAACTGGCGAGAGATGACCGCCTCGGCGTAGGCACGCTCGGCGGGTACATCAGCTAGCTTATCGTCCCACCACTCAGGCAGAATGCAGTCCCGTACAAATTTCCGGTCAAACCCTACGCGGCTTAGTCGCTCATAAATGTCGCGCATGGCAGCGCTCAGCATATCGTCGGCCTCCCCTTAACCATGTTCCCCACGGTCTAAGTGCTTTACACCACGATAAACAATATCAGACCAGTGAGGAAACTCCCCCATGCCAATTCAGTATTCGCCAGCCATTTGGCAACCTCCTTCTAACTAAGTAATACGAACGAAAGATCTGCCTGGATTCACGGTTTCGTTGATCAGTCATCACGGCTTAACCACAGGGCCATGTCAATCTCACCACCCCCGTGCGGATTCTCTCAGCCGACCGCTGGTGAAGAAGCCGCCCGAGTGCCGAAATCTGGGCGCGATGTGCATGGCGAGCGCCAGCGCGATCACGCAGTCGTCGTTGAAGCCTTTCCGCGCGCCGGTCCGCACGTTGCCGGATTCGGTCAGCTCGTACTCGTAGAACTGGAGCTCCCGGACGAGCTGCTCGATATACGGGAACTCCACCTCCCGGTGCGCCAGGCGGATCGCCAGGTTGTCAATCAGCTCCCGCTTCGACTGGTTCGTGAAGACCACGCCCTCGATGTCCGCGTCCAGATGCCGCTCGTTCCAGAGCGTATTTTGCAGTATTTCCAGCACGGGGTCGCCCACCGATGTCTGGTCCGCCGAGACCGCCCGGACGCCGAACCTGCAGAGCAGGTCCGCCACCCGGCCGACCTGCGCGTGCCACTCCATCCGGTTGAAGCGGTCTAAGGCCAGCACGCGGTAGCGTGCTGAGTTGAGAGACTCCCTGCTGACCCCTGGCGGCTGGCCGCTGGCGGCCACTATCACCACCGCTGTGTAGTCCGAATACCGCGCCCAGTCAATGCCGGCGACATAGACTGCAGATCCGCCGCAGGCGGAACCGCAGACCGCAGCAATATCCCCTCCGGTGAAGGCTGACCCCTGACCACTGACGACTGGCGACTGGCCACTGATGGCCGCCTGTATGTCCGCCCAGGCGAAGACCGAATTCTGGTCGTCCACGAACTCCGCTTCGTACTCCACCTTGAACTGCCGCTCCGTGAGCGCAGCCCGCTGGTACTCGATATACTCCCGGCTGATGTGGGGATTAGCCCAGGATGGGAACCGGAAGCTGCGGATTCGGCATTCAACCGCCGATGAACGCAGATGAACACCGATATCATCCTGAGCATCCCCCGATCCATCTGCGCCTATCGGCGTGCATCGGCGGCTGCGTTCCCCTTGCACGAATGCGCGGTAGAAGTGGTTTTTGCCGAAGGGCGTTGAGATCATCACAAGCTGGCCGTTTCGGTCGGCGAGCATCGGGCCGATGACCTCCTCGATCACCTGGTCGCGCACGAATGCCGCCTCATCCACGATCACGCGGTCCGCGGAGTGCCCGCGCAGATTCCGCCCGTCCTCGTCCGCAGTGCGCGCCATTATCCGGCTGCTCCGGTAGCGGATATCCGGGTATGGCGTCTTCGTCACGCGCACGTATGGCCGTATTCTGCTGTTGGAGAGGAGCAGCCGCTCGACGGTATTGGAGATCAGCCTGGATTGGTCGTATGTCGGCGCGACGATCATCTGGACCGAGCCATTGTTCGCGATAGCATACGTTGCGACGTCAATCGCCGCGGATTCGGTCTTTCCCCAGCGCCTGCCGCATGCAGCGACCTTCACCAGATGCCGGCCGAGCAGCCACTCCCTCTGCGTGGGATGCGGTTCCCATCCCCACAAATTGCGGGCGAGCTCAATCCTCCCCGCCGGGCTCAGCCTCTTCCTGCTCATCTGCAAGCCTTTCGAGGAGGCCGCCAACGTCATCTTCCTCCTCCAATCCCAATTCCTTGAAAAGGCCGCTCACTTTGAGGAGCTCTATGATGGCCTTTGGTTTGTTCTTGTCGTCGTCGGAGTGGATGAGCGCCTCGAGCTCGCGGGACGCCTCCACGTAAAGCCGTGAGAGGATGCGCGCGGCGGCCCGCCGGTTCTCGATCAGCCGTCGCCGGAGCGCCTGTGCGAACTCCGGGTCCCGCTTCCAGGCTTCGAGGGTCTTCTGCCTAATCTTCAGCCTCCGGGCGACCTCGTCGTCGGTGAGCTCAAATAGCATCTCCACCGCCTTAGTTTGAGTTTCGGTAAGCATGGTGTACCTCCGAGAAAGGCGAACGAATGTTCGCCAATAAACCTTCGAAATGAGTGAATCAGCCCCAACTGCGGGGTAGGTAGCCTCATGTGCCGGGATTGAGGATTCAGGAGTACGAGCAAGAGTAGGAGCGGTTTCCCTAAGGGAGTTTCGCTCCTATATATCTAGCCGATTTCGAGGGCGGGGCTGGAAGAACAAATGGTGAAATTTCCGGGAAAACTTTAGGCAGACGGACAGATCGGCCACGCTCATGAATCTAAATCATGCCCGCCCCGTATGGGGCGGGAAGCTCTACAACTCGTGGCCTTCGATGGTGCAGGTCGGCTTCTCGCCCACCAGCTTGGGGTCGTACGTGCCGCTGGAAGGACACTCCGGCATCCGCTTCAGATACATAGGCACCAGATTGGCAAAGGCTACGGGGTCGCCTTCCTGCTTTTTGAATTCCATCGCGTACTGCTCTTTCGCATCCGAGATTTGGCGCAGGTTCTTCATGCAAGATTTCGTGCGAGCAGTCTCGCGCGCCCTTCCGAAAACCGGGAATGCTATAGCGAGCAGAATCCCGATAATCAGGACGACGACCATTATCTCGATAAGCGTGAAGCCGCCTCTCCGGCGCATTCTAATCAGGCGAACCACTCCGATCCTCCTACAACCTTACAGGGCAGCAATGGCAAAAAGCTCCAACGGCGGGTGCAAATACAATCCTCAAACATACTTATTCCATATCGGCCTTTTGCACCCATACACTTTTGGAGCTTACATCCCCAGAAAACTACTTGCCCGCTCCCTGGCGGACTTTACTGGTCGCTATTTGAGAAGCCGCGATCCCGTCAACCCTGCCCTTCAGCCGGCTTCTGTTCCCTCTTCTCGCACTTGATTTTGACTATTGCGAACGGCGGTTTGATACCCTTCAGCTTGAGGCGGGCGGTGCCCAATGGCAATACCGTCATCTCCCCGGGCATCGGCTCGCGGTTCGTCTCCACGATCTGCAAGGGCTTAGGCTCGCCGCCGCCGATGATAATCTCCGCCTGTACGGGAAACATGCCCTTGTAGGGGCGAATCCGGAACTGGACCTCGGACTCGCCGTCGAGGGTGAAGATGTGTATGTACCTGGTCAGGCCGTCGGGAGATTTGAAAGCGTTGATGCTCGCCGTACCGGAAAAGCCCGCAGGCACGATGGACGTAGTGCGGACGGCGGTCATGACAGCCATGTTTGCCAGTATCCGCAGCATCTGAACCGAGAATCCGCCGACCATGTCGGAGTTCAAATAGCCGATATTGCCGGCGCCGGTTTCCTTCATAAGGATTGCCGCGCGCCTGCCGCTGTCGTTCACCTCATGCGCCAGGACCTCCCAGCCTTCGGTGAACCTGGGCTTGCAGCTCAATGCGTCGTACTTGTTGTCGCTGATGCGGAAGCTCCCCATCGGGCCGGGAAACCCTTCCGGCACCATAAACAACGGATTTCGCTCCGCCGGCAGCACGAATCCCGAAGGCTCAGGATCGCCGACTGTGGCTATCCCCAGTATCTCATAGGCGCCGCCGGCGATGGGCCCCATGATGAGGAGATGGCCGCCCTTATCCACGTATTCCCGCAGCTCCTGGAGGTCCTCTTTGCTCACATAATCAAGTCCGGCGGCGATTACCAGCTCGTACTTCGCGAGGGTATCGCGGAACCTCCAATCAGATCGTGCGTGGTCTTCAGGCACGGTGGGAGAAATGATGCTCACCGGGGTCTTTCTCCAGTAATGGAGGGCGGCGAACAGCCCGCCGGCCGACTTGACCAGCCTCGCGTTATCCGGCGCCCAGAAATCGGCGTCGCGATCGCATAGAATGGCGACGCGCGAGTCGGGCTGCATGTCGGCGACCCACTTGCCCCGCTCGCCCGCGGTCAAATCCTTCAGATAGGCGATGAATTTCGGATTCTGCCACGCCGTTCCGGCGGCCTTGCCCATTCCGAGCACGCTCGCGAGCGGCCCTGAGAAGCAGTATTCCTTCGCTCCGGAGGCGATCGCCAGCTCGATCTGCGCGATCTCAAGCTCCAGCGGCCCCATGGGTTTCGCCGCCGGATCCATAAACCAGGATTGGACGATCGGCATCATGGGCTTGCCGCCGCCATCCGCAAGCGCCCTCTTGAGCAGGAACTCGTAGTACCCGTATCTGTCCATCCCAAGGACGACCTTCTCCCTCGCAAGGTCGGTCTCAGCCCGGAGGGGCTGCTTGGCCTTCTTCCGCGCCTGATTCTGCGCGACCGCGTATCCACGAGGGGTACTCACCGGCCTGGGCGTCACATATGCGGCGTGCCTCCAGGCATGGCGCGCGCAGATCGCGTCCTTGTACGAGTCATGGCTTCCGCTGACCTCCATAAGGGCGATTGCGCCGGGCTTCGCGTTCTCCACCTCCCAGGCGTATCGCCCGAAGAGCTTGCCGGCCCATTCGACGCGCTTCATCACGTGGAGCTTCACAGTCGGATTGGCCCACTTCGCCCTGTCAACCGGCCTGAGCGGCAGCTTCTTCCCGGTTTCCTCCTCGAATCTGGCCTTGCACGCGGGGCAGAAGCAGGCATCATACGTGCCGTAAGCCACCTGGGACGTGTCGAGGCAGAAACCGTCAACGTCGTAGTTCGCCGCGATCTCCCTGAGCATCGGGAAGAATAGCTTCTCCCAGTAGGTCGAGTTAGGGCAGAAGTTCTTGAGCTTCCCGCCCGTCAGAACCTCCTTGCCCTTGCTATCCCGCTTGCGCCAGGCGGGATACTTGTCCCAGGCCGCCGAATTGCTGCCGTGGAGCACGACTATCACTTTCATGCCCCGGCTCCTGGCCTCGCTTATGAGATAGCTGAGGAAATCGTCCTTCGCCCACTGGCTGGTTTTGAACTTCGCAGCGGTAGTAAGGCCGCTTAATGCGGCCTTTTTGTAGTTGACCGCGCCCTCGGGCGATTCCACATGCACCCAGAGGCCGCTCACGCTGTGCGCCTTCAAATTATCCAGGCATGCGCCGATTTTCGCTTTGTCCGCGATTCCTCCAAGGCCGGTATCATCCACCCACAGGCGAAACTGATCGGCGCACGCCGGCGCCGCGACGAATGCACAGATGAATGCGAATAGAACCAGAACCAGGACGCTTCTATTCACGGTGAACCTCCATTTCCTATTTCGGATTTTCCCGCCGTTGGCGGGACGGATTTCGGATTTCCCCTACAGGGGCGTCAGTCCGCACTCCTCGACTATCCTCTGTATCGCGCGCCGGGCTTCGTCAGCCACCACAGGTATCGGCATCGTGGTCACCGGGCTGCAGATGCCCGCAACCGACATCGCCGCCTTCAGAGAGCCCACAGGGGATTCGCCGACCCGGAATATCCGGCTGAGGGCGGTCAATCGGCGCTGGAACTCCCACGCCTCCTCGATCCGCCGCGGCGGACTCGACGCGGCCTCGTATAATTGTACGCAAAGCCGGGGCGCGAGGTTCGCAATCCCCAACACGGCGCCATGCGCTCCCATCAACAAGCCCGCCGCCGCATGGAACTCGCTGCCTTGAAGGATGCGGAAATGCGGCATGTCGCCCAGGCGGAAGATCAGGCTCTGGAAGTATTCGAAATCCGCCGAGCTGTCCTTGATCCCTGCTGCCGATCTATCTTCCGCGAGGGCGGCGACCGCCTCCACCGCGACAGCACCCTTTACGAGCTGAGGTATGTTGTATATGATGAGCGGAAGACTCGTGCTCCCGGCGATATGGCGGAAGTGATCCAGCGCGGCCCGATCGCTGTACGGCGGAAAGTAGTAAGGGAGCGTGGCGACGACTGCGTCCGCGCCGGCGGCCTCGGCATCCCTTGCATTCCGCGCGGCAAGCTCCGTGCCGGAATCGCTCACGCCGGCCAGAACCGGCAGGCGCCCGGCGACCTCATCCACCACCGTCTCGATGGCAAACCGGCGCTCCTCCCGGGAGAAGGCCGGAAATTCGCCCGTGCTGCCCATGACGAAGACCGCGCGGACACCGCCATCCATAACGCGCCCGACGAGTCGGCGCAGGCCCGCTTCATCAATCCTGCGCTCGTCGGTCAACGGCGTCGCAAGCGGACAAACGATGCCGGATAGCTCGCTGATTCCTGGCAATTAATACCCCCTCCTTTGGTGTCAACTCCAGGGTTTAATGTTGGACAGGGGATCGGCGTTCTCCTCCACGAGGTCAATGGAAGATAAGGCCGAGGACCAGCGACGCTGCAAGCGCGCCGATCAGCATCCCGAATCCGGGCGGCGACCCATGCGCCAGCGGGACCGCTACAACGGTATACAGGACGCTCTGGAGCGCCAGGATTGCGAAGCCGGCGAGCGCCCACGACGCATGCCTCAGCAGACGCCCCGCAAGTGGATTCACCAGCCGAGCGACGCCGCCCTGGGCCGCCAGGATGACCGCCGACGCCGGAAGCACCAGAAACAGCCCGTACGCCGCCTGAAATTCGGTCCGCCGTGGCGGACCCACGAGGCCAAAAAACAGACCGCCGACGAGCGGCAGGCAGACCGCGCAAAGCAGCCTTCGCCTACTGCGCACCAGCAGCCGCAACTCGTAAAACGAAAGTGTGTACAGCTTTTCCATACTAGATACCCTGCATCAGAGAATGGAGCAGTGGAACCCAATACTCCACCACTCCATCACTCCACCACTCCATCACTCCATCACTCCACCACTCCACGTTTGGTGAGCTCCTCGAGGACGGAATCCACGCCTCGCGGGTGAAGTCGCACGGCGGCCGCGCCGGAGATTTGCCGAACTAGCTCTGCCGGACGCGACTCCGGGCCTATCTCGACGACGAAAGAGCCATCCTCCTCTTCTCTGCCCACAACGCCGGCCCAGCCCGCTTTCGGCGCACCGGCGCCCTTCGCCTTCACGGGCCTTATGACCATCGCTTCCGGGCCGACCATGCTCCTCAGCTCCGCCAGTGTGCCCGTCGCAAGCACGCGCCCTTCGTGAAGAAGCAGTATCCTGTCGCACAGCTCCGCATCCTCGGGCCGTGAAGTCGCCAGGATGATCGTTTTCCCATCGTAGGTTCGGATGTTCAGCAAATGCTCCCACAGCCGTCTTCGCGCATCGAAATCGAGGCCGGCCATCGGCTCGTCGAGAAGCAGCAAGTCGGACGGCGAAAGCAGCGCCCGCGCGACTTCGAGCAGCTTATGCGCGCCGCCCGAAAGCGAGCCAAGCCGCCGGTTCCGCCATGAATCCAGTCCGACGAGCGCGAGCACTTCCCTGATCGCCGCATGCCTCTTGCCACGGGGAATCTCGTAAAGGGTCGCGTAGAGCCAGAGAATCTCGGCGGGTGTCAGGACGCCGTCGAACGAGGGCGTCTGGGAGCAAATGCCGATTCGCCGCGGCGAACCGCTGCGCGAAACCGTTCCGGCATCCGGGGCCTCGATCCCGGCGAGAATCCGGATCGCGGCGCTCTTTCCCGCGCCGGAGATGCCGAATATGCCCACGCACTCGCCTGCGCGAGCCTCGAGGGAGAACCCGTCCAGCGCCGTTGTGCTTCCGTACCGCTTGCAGAGATTATCGGCCCTGATTCGCTCCTGCACGCTCGATGCTCCAATCCGATTCGCCGCGGCGAACCGCACGGAAATCTCCTGGATTATATCACGAAGCAGCCGGATCGAACAATCGCCGGCGATACGGGTGAACACAAGCCAAGAAGCGCCAGCCATGAAAGTACACCACCTAAAGTCTTGCCATCAATAGCCAAGATAGTCATCGCGTGGTTGACAAAACTCATATGTTAACGTATAATCTGTTTGCTGGCTTGGGTTGACTTGTGCGTATGAGCAATAGTGTTCATCCACAAACTTCCCCATTGCGCCAAAAAAAATTCCTAAAGGGGGAACAAGGGTATGAAGTTAAGATCAGGTTTGTTTACGATCGTAGTGGCGATGCTCGCCGTCACGCTGGTCGGATGCGGGGGAGGCGGAGGCGGAGGTCCGGAGACTCCGGGAGTCACCCTGACCATCAGCGCCGACACTACCTGGGCCGAGACTCGCTCGGTCACGAGCAGGGCGCCTATCATCAATGCGCCGCTCGAAGACGGCGCGGTTGTCGTCGCGTATGACTACAGAACGGGAGACGAGATCCCCGGTGCCAGAGGCACTCTCACTGCCGGGCGGTGCCCACTTCAGGTTACACCCGGAGACTTCATCGTGGTAGTCATAACCGGGAAAAGCGGCGGTAAGGACTACCGCCTTTCTACTATCATCCCGAGCGTACCGGTTGCGGACGAAGACGTTGTGGCTGATCCTGCAACCACAATCGCCGCGGAAGCTTATGCGAGCAAGTACCCGATGGGCACAGGCACAGTCCCCCCATTTCCCGATGCCATTCTGGCAGAAGCAACGGCATACGTGCAGGCTAATCCTGGTGACGACTACTCCGTAGGAGGCGGGCTGATCGGCGAACCGGCCTTTGGGACTCCGGGCAGCATTGTCGTTACAGAGATCCCGCTCGTAGTCGCCGCAGTTCCTGACGCCAGTAACGGTCTAGCTCTGGCGAAGGATGCCGTTCAACAGATCAAGGAAGCGGGCGTTCCTCTGCTCGCCATGGTCAACCAGGAGATCCCGGATGCTGAGGGCATCTTCACAGAGGAGGTCCTTGACAAGTATGATGCGTTCGCCAGCAGATTGTCACACGAGTCACTGTCGGGATGGGTGATGATGTACGGGGTGCATATGGGCAGCGAGCATCTCGAGTTCAAGGAGATTCCCCTCGGCCACACATATACCATTGACGACGCAGGCTCGTTAACGGGAACCCCAGGCGGGCCCGCCAACCAGTACACGATCACGTATACGGACGGCGGCGTCACGTATACTCTGGTCGCCGTCCTGAGCAGCTCGCAGTGGACAGTGACGGAGACCCGCAGCGACGACGCCCTCCTGGAGTACAAGGTGTCCTTCCCGCAGATCGTCAATGAAGATCCGGGCAGTGAGCCGTCGCTCACAGGTTCTCTCAGCTTCAAGGACAAGGACTTCCCGACGGCAGTGACCTTCAACGGCACTGCGAGCGCTGTAGGGGCGGGCAAGGATACCTACTCCAAGATGGTATTCGACGGAACGCTCACTTCACCGAACTTCTCGTCTCGTGGCACGTTCGAGGTCAACTTCCGATCATCGCTGCCAGACAACCATAAGCCGGATGCTGTCATCTATGACTTCCCGACCTCGGCCTCGATGACCGACGCCAACATCTCGGCAACCGATGGCGCCGGGACCACCATAACGCTCACGGGGGCTATGTCGGCGACCGCAACAACCATTACGCACGATGGATACGCGCAGTCAGTCCCCACGCACTTCGAGCTGTCGGGTACGTACGGCAACAGCAAGAGCGGCCTGGGTTTCGAGGGCAGCATCACGGCCAACTGGACGAACCCGGGTGTAGTGACCGAGCTGACCGCAAAGGGAAATGTCAACCTGCACGGCGAGTTGACCCGCACAGGTCACCAGACGTACTATGAGGACCTCGCAGTCGCCCTGGACAATGGCGCGATAACCAGCCAGATTGACCTGCGGGTGGGAGGCGACAGCCTCAAGGGTACCGCATCCGGCACTATGGTGCATGACAACCCGCCCTATGGTACGCTGACACTCACCAACCAGGCTGGAGTTCAGTTCAACCTCGAAAGCAACTCGAGCTATGTTCTGTCCGGCAGCGTGAAGGCCGGCTATCCGCTGACACAGGTAGCCAATATCACCAAGGTCGGAGATCGCATGAGGATCACCTTTACTGACGATACGTTCGAGGAGTTCTGAGCCTGGTAAAGATACACGGGCCCGTCCTTCGTCTCGGCATGGCAGGGATTATCCCCTGCCATGCCGAACTTGTCTATCACATCGCATTAGAGCGCCTCAGCATGCACAGATCATCTCGCTATGGTAGTTGGCCGACTCGGGCGGCTGGAGTGCTTTATCTGCTCCTGGGCGTATTGCGCGTCGTTGCGGCATCGCCCTCTCTGAGCCTTCCCGCGGTGTTCGATTCGAGCGATTTGCTCCAGTCATGCGTCGCTGGGCCGGTCGCATCCAATGCACTCCAACTCCAAGCTGGCGCGGTCGGCACCGCGACGAACAACGTGGGCTCGATCTGGGTGATAGGCGACGCCAAGCAGCCCGCGCAGGACTACGGCAGCAGCTCCGCGTATGCCATACTTCAGAACTCTCGGTGGCTTCGGCTGTCTCACGAAGGCTGGTTTCTCAGTTACGGCGCCGGCAAACGGACCGCCTACGCAGGCAACGCGGACGCGGCTCAGCTTTGGATTGACATGCACGCCGGAGACCGGACGCAGAGCGCGTATGCTCCGGAGGCGAACAGCGTTCGGGTCACGGCATCCTGGTACGCCGTCGGTCGAGATTTCCCCATTCGCGCCGGAAACCTGAGCGGCACCGGAAACCTATCGCTTCGCCGAGTGGTTGCCTACGACTACCTCTCGCGGTCATTGGTTGGAGAGGTGGGACCGACCGGCATGTTCACCGCGATGATGCGTTCCGTCTCCGCGGGACCGGCCGGCGGAAAGATACGCGGCGACGGCTGGGCGGTGGACGGGCAACTCCGACTTCGTTGCGGCGATCGGTGGCTCGGCCAAGCCACCGTCGAAGGCCTGCTCGGCCAGGTTTCGTGGGACAATCTCATCGTCGAGGACAGCCGCATCGTCTCGCCCAGGACGTTTACCGACCCGCAGGGGTTCCTGCATGACTGCGGGGGGATCAGCGGAGCGACGTGGACCGAAAGCCGCACAGCGCGCCTGAATCCGTACTACCGGCTCGATCTCATACGCACCGGGCGACCGAATATCCTGTGCGGCATCGCGTTTCAGTCGGGAGCTCGCAGCACTCCGAACTTCGGATTCGCATGGCCTCAACGGAAGAAGTGGCTTCCCTACACGCGATACTACCCGGCGCAGCGACGCCTCGAGGTCGGCGCCGTCGGGCGCGGCTGGCAAATCCGGGTTTCGGGTGATGACTGGCTCGACTGCTCGCCGAAACACGCCGAAGTCGCCCTCACGGTCAGCCCACTGAGGTTCTAAAGGGGTTGAGGGGTGATGAGTGAGGAGTGACAAGTGAGGAATGATGCCGGAGATTGACCACTGACGACTGTTCACGCCCGGCGGAGCATCTGCCGAAGCTCCATCACGTTCATGCCGGCGTGCAGAATCGCCTCTTCCGGCGTGATCGCCTTCGTCTGGCACAGCCTCTCCAGAGCCTGGTTCATCGTGTTCATGCCGAAATGCTGGCCTTCGCGAACGGTGGCGTACAGCTCGCCGGTGTTCATATCCTCTATCAGCTTCTTGACGGTTGGGGAGGCGGTCATTATCTCAACCGCAGGCAGCCTCCCCGAGCTGCTCGCACGAAGCACAAGCCTCTGTGACGAGATTCCGATCAGGCTCCCAGACAATTCGGTCGCCACCTGTGCCCGCTCGTCCGCCGAGAAGCTGTTGAGCATCCGATCTATAGTCGCGGTGGCGGAGGTCGTGTGCAGCGTGGTGATCACCAGGTGGCCGACTTCTCCCGCGGTGATTGCAACTCTCATGGTTTCCGGATCGCGCATCTCACCGATCACGATCACATCCGGCGTCTGGCGGAGCACCGCACGCAAGGCGGAAGCGAATGACCTCGTGTCAGTCCCGACCTCACGCTGGTTGATTATGCTCAGCTTGTTCTGGAAGACGTGTTCCACCGGGTCTTCAATCGCGACTATGTGGCACTGCCTGGCGGTATTAATGTGCTCCACCATAGCCGCCACAGTGGTGGACTTCCCACTGCCAGTGGGACCCGTGATGATTACGAGACCATTGGGATAGGAGGCCCAATCCCGGAGTATCAGCGGGAGGTTCAGCTCCTCGATTGTCTGCGGAGTGAGCGGTATTATCCTCAGAGCCGCACCGACCGAGTTCCGCTGAAGGAACAAATTAGCGCGCACCCGGGCCAATCCGTCAATTGTGAAGACGAGGTCTATCTCCTCCATCTCCCGCAGGGTCTGGACCTTTTTGTCTACCAGCTCTTCGCCGGAGAACTTGCTTGCATTCGGGCCAACCTGGAGCAAATAGTCGCGGATCGAACTGTAGATAATGCTGTGGATCAGATCCTCGGTATCCTCGACCGAGAGGGGATCGGACCCTATTGACTGGAGCTGCCCGTCTACGCGCATGGACGGCAGGCTGCCGGCCTTTATGAGAAGGTCGGATGCATTTTGGGCTATCGCTACTTCGAGGAGATCGTGAATGCTCTTCATTCTTGCCTCATTATTCTCTTGCTATTTTATCCTCAACCCCCTGAGCCGTACTTATTATACTACGAGACGGTCGAGTTATGCAATGTTCGGGGTTCTAATTCTAATTATTTACACCGGGCAGCCTATGCCCCTGGAGGGGGAGGCCATCGCTGGCTAACAGACCCCTTGACCTCATACCGGTCGCATGCTAGAATGCCGTAGATTCGGTTGGTATACAATATTCCTCATTTCCACTGAGGGCTTAGGAGGATGCTACAGTGAACCCAATCCCTGCCAGAGCTGTGTTTTGTCTGCTCCTCGTATGTGTTATGATCAGCGCTGTCTGCGCCGGCAGTATCGGCGTGAGAGATCCGCTGAAGCTTTCGGATGACCAGACGCTGAGGGCAATCTATTACTTCCCGCATTGGTGGGATCCCTGGAAAACCGATGATGCCGCCGTGACTGCGGATCTCCAAAAAATGAAGGAGGCCGGCTTCAACACCCTGTGCCTGGATCATGAAGTAAGCCAGGCCGTTGACCGCGAATGGTACTGGCTCGATAGAGAATACAAGCTGGCCGGCCAGGAGAAGATGTGCATCCTGCCATGGCTCCAGCTCCAGGCGGTGGACCGAATCGGCCTCATGAAGTTTTCCCATCTTCAGTTGAAGCAGGCCGTCAACCAGGATAAGCAGCCCGAGGAGGACTGCATCGTATACCGGGACGGTGAGTTCAGGCGCGCGCTGGCCCACTATATCGCAGTGTATCTCGACCGCTATGCCAATGATCCGGCGCTGTTGCGGATAAAAGATAAGGGGAAGCTGCGCCCGGTCGTCGGGCTGATGGTGGAAACCGGCTGGCGGAGCCCCGACGGCCTTCCGCTCTCCTTCGATGAGGAAACGAACGCCTACTTCCGCAGATGGATGCGGGCCTCACACCACGATCTGAACCAGCTAAACTCGAAATGGGGCACGAATTACAAAAGCTTCGACGAGATTGACCCCTGCGACAAGAGCATCTTCAACTACTCCTTCGAGGACAAGTACAACATGCCGGCGGCCGTCCGGGAGCATGTCCGCTTTAGGGCGCGCTTGATTAACGATGCGCTGAAGGATGTGGCGAAGCAGGTTCGGAAGCGGCACAAGGATGTGCTTTTCGTTGCGGAGGTCGCATACCCGTTCAGCGTGGACCATCCCGATGCGAACGTGTACCGATGGAACAGCGCGAACGAGTACAAGGCGGTAGAGTCCGCCGACATCATTTTCATACGCACGGTCGGCCTGACATCTTCAGGCGCGGTTGCGAAAGAGCAGGAGCTGATGACGCTGGGCGGCAAGCGTCTGGTCCTCGCCTACCGATTCTTCGGCGACTCCACTCCTCAGAGGGCGGTGGCCTTCGCGCTTGATTGCGCGTCATCGGCGAACGGACTCGCTTATTACAACTGGAATGAAACGGCCGACGCCTCATCCGCGATATACGATAAGCCCGACCGCCAGGCGCTTGCGAAGCTGCTGGGCGATACGTATGACATGCTTTGCGATGCGGATAAGCGGCGCCTCCCCTGGGCAGCCATGCCTGCGCCTGAATCTACTGTTTCACCTACCGAGAATGCGCCCGCGGAGGTCGCTCCTGCGCCGGTGGCGACTCCACAACCGCCCGCAGAGAGCTCTCCGGCTGCGACGCCCTTGCCGCCGGTGGAGGCAGTCCCACCGGTGCAATAGCAGCTTCTTGCCTACGGAATAAGCATGCCGAAGCGAACTGCGGCGCTGAACTTTACCTCGTGATGGGTGGCGATTTCCAAATCGCCACCCATCAGTATGTACATGCTTTGAAAATCGGCAGCCTCGCCATCTACGGCGAGGCCATGCCAATCCCCATACCCTTTGAGCTACATCTCCTCGTCTCCCGGTTCGGGAGAGGTCGTCTCAGGCGGTGGCGGTTCCTCGCAAGGAGCTGTCTCCGCAGGCTGAGGCACATGGATCAGCGCGGATACCACCACTTCATTTAGCTCCGCGGGCGTACCCATCGGCGGATATACAGTCGAAGTCGCACGGAAGTGAATCATGCCGTCACTCGTCGTGCAGACGACCATCTGCGCTGGGAAAACGCCGCGCTGCATTCCCATGATTTGAGCCGCTCCGACGACCTGCTTGCTGTCCATAGAGTACAGCGGCGCAACCTTCGTATCCGCATGCGTCTGAAGGTTCAACTGCGTCAGCCTGGAGTTGATTGTGTCGTTCCACTTGCCGCCCATCTGGGTTACCATATCGCTGACGTCGGCGCCCGTGCGTAGACCCGTCGTAGGCAGCATACCGGCCGGTATGCTAACCAGCCCGACTCCATGCGCTCTGCTGAGCGTTCCCGTCGTGGACGTCTCTCTTATCGGGACGAAGACGCGGACGATGGCGCTATCCGCTGAGTACTCGTACATGGCTACCGCATTCGCCATGTTCAGCCGATCGCTGGGTCCTCCAACCACGACGTTGCCGATTGTGGCTCCGGTCGCCGCGTTCAGCAGAGGTAGCGTCTTTGTCGGCGAGGTTGCCCAGTTCACCATAAGCTCTTCTCTGGCGCCGGCGACCGCCACCGGTATCGGCTGAAGCTGCATGGCGATCATCTGAGGCTGGCCGCCCAAAGCGACGACGGTCTGTCTGGCCCAACTGCTCGCCAAATTGCCTGTGGACACACGGAAGGCCCGCGCCGAGTTCCTGTCCGCGGTCGCGATGACTGTGGTATCAATGCACACAGTCCAGAGACCCTTTACCTGGCTCACTCGCATGTCTTCCCAAGACATGCCCGCTGCGAATGCCCGGTTCATCCGGTCGGCGATGGTCTGTGCTCGCTGCATCGGCGACATGCCCCCAGCGGATGCGGGAATACGGAGCGCAAAGCGTCCGCCTACAAACACATCCGCGGAGCTTGGCAGCCCGGCGCGCACGACCGGCCCCGCCTGTACGGTCGCTTGAAGGCGCTGCTGATCCGTTTGCGCCACAGATGCGCCGACCGCTGCGAGCAGCAGGATCGTCGCCAGTGCGAGATACGCTGTTCTCATCGAATGCCTCCTTCCTCGCGATCTCAGCGAGGATGATGTTTCGGATGATAGAATTCCCGGCGCCGCCCATTTGCAAACCGAAAGTTTTGGATGGGCGGATGTTAGGGTTCGCCGGGGCCAAACGCGGCCCGGTTCCGTCCCGGCATCGGGATCAGCAGGCTATCATCCACTGGTATTATTACCGGTTTTTCTTTACGGGCCTTGACAGAACTATTGGCTGTGGCGTAGTATAGAGGTTGAAGCTCTGCTGGGCGATAGGCAAGCCGGGCTGAATGTGGAGAAGCCGTCACTGTCATCTCGATCAGTAGGCGCTCGAATCACACCGAAGCCCGACAACTACAGCAGTCACACGATTTGCTGTGGTAACCCCATAAACCCGCTTGTCCTGCAGACGTTCGACCAAGAACGCACCATCGTCCGAGGGTAAAAGGAGAACTCAACCCTAACTGGGTACCTGCCTACCACTAAAGTCGGAAGGAGGTGGAAAGGGTGAAGCGTTTCGCTTATCTCCTCTTGGTCACAGCCTGCGTGTTAGGCCTCACTGCGCCGGTTTTCGCGCAGCTAACCCCCACCGTGCTTTGCCAGGGGAACACATGCGGCGCCGCCGGCCCCCGGAACTACTACTACGACGTCTCGGTGCTGGAGGCACAGTTGTTCACCAGCTTCGGGATCGGCACGCACGACGCCAATCCCGCCAACTATTCGAACTGGGTAACGCCGGCGGGCTGGATCGTAACCATCAAGACTGAGCCGGGATGGACGATGCCGGACGATCCGTTCACGCCGCACGGCCAGAATACGGGCGGGCCAACGGGCCTGTGTCCCTACACGGTGTTCTGGAACGGCAGCAACGGCATAGTGAGCGGCCAGTTTGGGTTCGACAACCTGAACAAGCCGCACGATGTCGGTTGGGTTTGCAGCGGAGTGAGTGAGAACTGGGCGTCGCCGGTGGGAACAGGTACAGGCCCGGTGCATGGGCCGGTGCCCGAGCCGGGATCGCTCCTCGCTTTGGGTTCGGGACTGCTCGCTATGGCCGGGACGTTCGTCAGACGGCGCAGCTAACCGTCTTACGGCTGAATAATTCGAATGCGGGAAAGGAGGATTGGAAAGGATGAAACGTGTGATTTACCTGCTTGCCAGCGCCGTACTTGTGCTGGGGCTGACTGTTCCCGCTTCGGCAGCCACCGTGACGTGCGGCTGTGCCCCGGCCCCGGCTGGGGGGTGGAACTACGTTTACAACGTAACCACGGGCACCGGATTTGCCGAACTCGAAATAGGCACCTGCGATGGCAATGCCGCCAACTACACGGGCTGGATACAGCCTGCCGGTTGGGGACAGGGAGGCATAGCAGGAGGCCCAATCTGGGAGGGTGCTGACCATTACAGCCCTGCCACGCCGCACGGCCAGGTGTCTCCTGGCCCCGTGGGCACATGCCCGGCCAAGATAGTCTGGTTTGGCAACTCGCCCGCAGGCGGTCCGTTCACGTTCGGCTTCACCCACCCCTGGGGACCGCACGATGCCCCGTGGTGGACTATGTCCGGCGATGCAGTCAACAGCGAGGTTTGGACCGCGGCCGTCGGTGGAGGCGCCGGACCGGTGCACTCGCCGGTGCCCGAGCCGAGCTCGCTGCTCGCGTTGGGATCCGGCCTGCTTGGCCTGGCAGGGGTGCTGAGAAGGCGCCAATAGCCTGCTCCTGAAATAGGAATATCGGGAAGGCACACCGCGGTATGCGACCCAAGGCCGCATACCGCGGTGTGCCTTCCCGTTTTCAGTTCTATAGGCACGCTGCTAGGCACGTTGATGAGTTTTCACTCAATCACTTAACGCAAGGAGGAAAAGGAAATGAAGCGTTCCATGTATTTGCTCGTAATTACCGCACTGGTATTGGGCCTGGCTGTTCCGGCTCTCGCCCAAAGTGCGTTGGTAACCTGCCTGTGTGGTGGCGGAGGCGGAGGCGGCGCGTACACGTACCAGTACGGCGTCTCCGCGACTGGTGGCACCATATATGAGTTCGAGGTGGGAACCAACGATGGCAATATCTCGAACTATACGAGCATAATCATGCCCCTTGGCTGGAGCTTCTCGATAACCGGAGCAGGGCGCGCGGACAGCGACTACTCGCCGCACGGCTCGTACGCGACAGGAGACGGCCCATGTCCATACTCAGCAACTTTCACTGCCCCTTTGGAGGGACCAGGAGTGACCTCAGCCACCTTCGGCTTCAGCAATCCCTTCGCGCCGCGCAACGTTGGATGGGAGGTTGACGGCTGGGATTTGGAGCACAGTTCATGGTTCCAGACGGAGAATTGGAGCCAGCCCGTCGGCACGGGCCTCGGCCCGGTGCATGGAGTCGGATTCGTCCCCGAACCGGGCTCGATCCTCGCGCTGGGATCCGGCCTGTTTGCACTGGCAGGAACATTCGTGCGAAGACGCCGGTAAGCAGCCACCGCGGCCGGCAGTCAGATAACCGCTGCCATAATGACACGGGGCAGGGGATGCTCTCCTGCTGAGGTAAACCAGGCAGTGGTCGTGTTACTCATGGAGAACGACTATGAGCGCGAAGAGACTCGTCGGGTTCTTTATCTTGCTGGTGATTGCTGCTCTGGCCGTCTATTTCTTCCGCATATCCAGCTATGTTCCGGAATTCTCGGCAGATACTGTTACCAACGTGATACCCACCTCGGAGATGGGTTCGAAGCCCAAGCCGATAATCGGGAAGTTCTACCTGAAGGGGGACAAACTCCGGCAAGAGGTGACCATGCTGGGTTGGAGTGGTAATAAGCCCACTAAGATGGTAACTATCGTCCGATGGGATAAGGGAGAGTTACTCGATGTCCAGCCCCAGGACAGAAGGTTCGCGAGGGGCATCGGGAGGATGGGATCCATAGCGGAGAAGGCCGATTGGCAGGAACTGGTGAAGTCCAACCGCTACCTCAAGCCGGTCGGCACAGGTGGGCATGAAGGATACGTATGCGACAAATACCGGTTGTCGGATACCGTGAGGGCGGAGTGGATACCTCGATTGGCAGAAAAACTGGGCTTTGAGGTGCCAGCGGACCGCTCTCGAGTTTCCCGTCGGGAGGTCCGGACCAGGACGTACTGGGTGGCAAGGAAGCTGGGCTGCGTCGTGAAGCTTGAGACGAAGCTGCCTCAGTTCACTGTGGTTACAGAGCTGAAGAACATCCGAAAGCGGGAACTGCCTAACGCGCTGTTTGAGGTTCCTGTAGGCTATAAGGTGACAAAAGGCGGATTATCTATACCGACGGAAATGCTCCTAGTCCGCCCACCACGGCCTCCATTTGCCAGCTACGGAGGATAGCCAAACGGGGCAGGAGAGCATCTCCTGCCCCGTGCTGACTGCTAGCTGCTGACGGCTAACTGCTGACTTACGGCTTTCGGATGTTGTAGAATGCGCTTATTCCGCGGAATACGGCCTGGTCCGCGAGCTCCTCTTCGATCCTCAGCAGTTGGTTGTACTTTGCCACGCGGTCGGTCCTGGACGGCGCGCCCGTCTTGATCTGGCCGGCGTTCGTCGCAACTGCGATGTCGGCGATCGTGGAGTCCTCGGTCTCGCCGGAGCGGTGCGATACGACGGCGGTGTAGTTGTACCGCTTCGCCATCTCCATCGCAGCCAGGGTCTCGGTCAGAGTGCCGATCTGGTTAACCTTTATCAGGATCGAGTTCGCCACGCCCATCTCGATGCCCTTCGCGAGGCGGCTGGTCTGCGTGACGAAGATGTCATCGCCGACTATCTGGACCTTCTTGCCAACCCGCTCCGTAAGCAACTTCCAGCCGTCCCAATCGTCCTCGGCCAGTCCGTCCTCTATGGATATGATAGGATACTTCTCCACCCAGTCCGCATAGAAGTCCACCATCTCGGCGCTTGTGAGCGTGCGGCCTTCGCCTGCCAGGACGTACTTGCCGTCTTTGTAAAACTCGGTAGCCGCCGGATCCAGTGCAATGCATATCTGCTCGCCAGGCTTGTAGCCGGCCTTCTCAATCGCCTCCAGTATGACCTCGACCGCCTCCCGGTTGGAGTTCAGATTGGGGGCAAAGCCGCCTTCGTCGCCGACCGACGTGCTCATCCCGCGCTTCTTCAATACCGATTTGAGGCTGTGGAACGTCTCCGCCCCCATCCTCAGCGCCTCCGCGAAGCAGGAAGCGCCGACCGGCATGCACATGAACTCCTGGAGGTCCACGTTGTTGTCCGCGTGCTTGCCGCCGTTCAGGATGTTCATCATCGGGACGGGAAGCTCGCGCGCGCTCACACCGCCTATGTAGCGGTACAGGGGTAAATCAATGGAGGTTGCGGCGGCCTTAGCCACTGCAAGGGAAACGCCGAGAATCGCGTTCGCTCCCAGCCTGCCCTTGTTAGAAGTGCCGTCCAGCTCGACCATCAGGTTATCAATCCCGACTTGGTCGGCGGCATCCAGGTCAATGATTTCGGGAGCGATCTCATCATTGACGTTGTCAACCGCCTTGGTGACGCCTTTTCCCCCATAGCGCGATTCGTCACCATCCCGCAGCTCGATCGCCTCGTGAGCGCCGGTAGATGCGCCGGAAGGCACGGCTGCACGGCCCACGCTGCCGTCCGCGAGGTAGACCTCCACCTCGACCGTAGGATTTCCGCGCGAGTCCAGAATCTCCCGCGCAAGCACGTACTCTATGTTTGTAGGCATATGCAAACCTCCGCTGATTGTGATTTTCGGTTCCGCTTTCCCGCCGTGAAGGGCGGGCGCACCCGCAGATTATAGCACAGCACAGCTTGATTGTAAACGTATGTGGAGGGTTGACTTACCGCGCTCCCGCTTCCCCGGCAGGCAAGCTACATTGCGTGGAGGCGGCGGACGCGTTCCTCGATGGGCGGATGAGTGCTGAACAGCGCATTCAGCGGGCCGCCGATATCTTTGAGAGGGTTCACGATGTACATGTGGGCCGTGGCCTTGTTTGCCGCCTCAAGCGGCTCGGTGTCGGCTGCGATTTTCTCAAGGGCGTCCGCCAGGCCATCGGGATACCTGGTCAGCATCGCCCCCTGTGCGTCAGCGAGGTATTCCCGGCTGCGGGAAATGGCAAGCTGAATCAGGGTTGCCGCGAGCGGCGCGAGGATCGCCGCAACTATGGCAACCAGCAGGACTATGGGGCTGCCCCCGGTCCTTCGCCGTCGGCTGACTCCACTACCCCACCACATGCTGCGGAGAAGCCAATCCGAGATCAGCACGGCCGTCCCGGCCAGCACCGCCACCAGGGTCACCAGGCGGATATCGTAGTCCCTGATGTGCGCCATCTCGTGGCCGATGACCCCCTCAAGCTCCAGCCGATTTAGCTTCTCCAGCAGGCCGGTTGTCACGCAAATCACCGCACGGTTCGGGTCGCGGCCGGTTGCAAAGGCATTCGGGGCGGAGTCGTCAATCACGTAGATCCGGGGAGCGGGAATTCCGGCGGCGAGCGCAAGCCCCTCCACGGAGTTTACCAGATGCGCGTGTTCCTCCCGGGTGGCGGGCCGGGCGCGCGACATCGCGAGGACTATCCGGTCGCTGTAGTAGTAGCTGCCGATGCTGCTGAGAATCGCGAAGATGACCGCTATCGGCAGTATCTCAGGATAGTCGGTGGTCTTGGCGAACAAATACCCCAGCCCTATGATGAGGGCAAGAAAGAAGGCTATCAGCCCCCGCGATCTCCAGATATTTGAACCGATTTGCTCGTACATTGGGCGGTAAGGCTGCCGACCGCAGACTGCAGTGGCCCGTGAGCTGCTGTCTCCAGTCTGCAGTCTGCGGTCTCCTAAAATTGTACCTTCACAGGCTCGCGGGCGGATTCGTCCATTGGGAAGTACTCGCGCTCCATGAAGCCGAACGGGGGCGCCAGCATCTTCGCCGGGAACGACTGAATCAGCGTGTTGTAGGCCATCACGGTGTCATTATAGAACTGCCGGGCATAGGCGATCTTGCTCTCAGTGCCCGACAGCTCCTCCTGGAGCATCATGAAGTTCTCGTTCGCCTTCAATTGGGGGTATGCTTCCGCCACCGCGAAAAGGCTCTTCAACGCCTGAGTAATCTGGTTCTGCGCCTGTGCCTGCTCCGCGACGGTCGTTGCCGATGCCATCGCCGCCCGCGCTTCCGTCACCTTCTGGAAGACTTCTTTCTCGTGCGCGGCGTAACCCTTCACGGTTTCGACCAGGTTCGGGATCAGGTCGTACCGCCGCCGTATCTGGACATCTATCTGCGACCACGCATTGTTTATCCTGTTCCGGAGGGTCACCATCCGATTGTACAGATACACGATCCAGAACAGGAATATGACCACGATTCCTAAAACTACTGCCAGCACAAATGTCGATATAATCGGTACCATCAGATCATCTCCCTTCGGCCCGACGGGCCTGTGAGGTCTATTATACCATGACATGCGTGAAACTGAAGCGATATCGGTCAACCGAGCGCTCTGCCCTGCCGGGCCATGAAGTCCAGGTTTGGGTCAAACTCTATAGCTACCCTCACTCAGCCCATGCTATGAATTAGTATATCCTCAGCACCGTGCCCTTGAGCGGGCCGAGTGTGACTCTCAAAGCCCGCTGCTTGATTGGGTGAGCCTCGCCGGTCACAAGGTCCTCCGCCTTCGAGTAGCTGCCCACCTTGGGGAGCAGCGTGATCTCGGAGGTGATGGTGCTGTACTCCGTATTCACCACCCAGAGGAAATCGCCCGCGGGGCCTTTGTGCAGGCGCGCTTTGATCGCCGTATCCAGCGGCTCTATGCCCGGTCGGACGCCTGCGTAACGAAGTGCGTCGCGGATGAACAGCTCCGGCTCGTGGTCGAGCGACTGGATATACGTGGCCCCGGGGAACGTGCCGATCAGCCGCGTCTTTCCCTTGCCGTATTTATTGTCCACAACCGCGACTCCGCCTTCAGCGTACTCGGCGAATGTGGTCCCGCCCTGCGGGATGAGCTTTTCCTGGTAAATCGAGCAGCCTATCCTCATACTGTTCCACGCGATGGCTGGCGGCGGCGCATCCCCCATCGTGAGCGTGGGGACGTATTCCATCTCATCTTCCACAGCGCCGAAAAGCTCATCCAATCCCAGGCCGGGAACCTTGAAAGAACAGTACCCGTGCTCCTTAAAGTGCCCCGGCGCTGCGTCGGAAATCAGCACGCCGCCGTTTGCCACGTACCCCTTGAGCTTATCCGCCTGCCACTGCTCGAGCATGAGCGGGAACGGAAGGAAGACCAGCGGATAATCGCCGATATTGTCCAACATGCAAAAGTCCACCTGCACGTTCACGTTCCACAGAGCCCGATGGATGCCGTGCACCGATTGGTAGTAGGCTTCGGTCTTCCCGTCCGCCACATAGGCCCAGAGCTGGGATTCCGGGATGACCACGATGGCCGCCTCGCCTTTGACCGGCTCCGCCTCCGCCAGCTCGGGATGCGCGTTCATGAACCTTGCGAACCACCCGGCGGCCTCGGTGCGGTCGGTCGGCGTCCCGTCAACCCGGCAGAGGCCGAAGCCCGGCGATTCGGGACCCAGCAACTCCGCGCGCCACTGCCAGTACATCAATCCCTTCGCGCCGCTCATGAAGGCCATCCAGTTCCAGAGCGCCGTATCCTCGCCCCTGGGGGTCCGGCTCCTCGGGAGGCCGTTTCCGCTTTGGCCGCCCTGAAGCTCCGTCTGCCAGAACTTTTTCCCGTTCATGGACGATACGGAGCGGACCTGATCGAGCTGCTCGAAGTAGTCGCCCGCGTGCTGATTCGCCCACAATGGGAAGGCCGACAGCCCCCACTGGTCAACCTCCGGGGCCATGTCGAAATCGTTCGTGAGGTGCGTGGGCATAGCACGGAGTGTACAGGCGATTCCGTGGCTGGTCATGGGATGATTCGGATCGCCGGAGCGCAGCGTCTCGACTCGCCAGCGCATCAGACCGCGATAGTTCTCCAGGCGGAATCTGAGCCAGTCGAGCCAATCCGGGTACGAACCTAAATATCTGGGTGGATAGACCTCACTCCAGTCGGTGTACCGGCGATACCATGCCTCGTTTAGCCCTTCGATCGTGCCGTATCGCTTCTCGAGCCATTCGATGAACTTATCCTTCGTGCCCTCGCAGTAGCAGAAACGTCTCCCCTCGAAGTCGGGTTGCACCGAAGGCTCGAAAACGACCTCGTTCCAGACGTCGTAGCCCCACAGAGTCGGGCTCTCCGCATATCGCGAGGCGATCGCCTTCAGGAACTTCGCCGCCTGGGCCTTCACCGGCTCGTTGTCGAGGCAGAGGCCCGGCCAGCCGCCACCGGGAGTGTTCGCCCGTGCGATCGGCTCGAAAACCTGCCCGTCCGATGCCGTATAGAGACATTCCCGATGCTTGCGAATCAGCCAGTACGGAGCGTTCTCGAGGATGGTATTGATGACCAGCTTCAGGCTGTTCTTCTCCGCGATCTCGAAGAGCCGGTCGAAGTGGCTGAAGTCGTGCTTGTCCTCCTCGTAGTTCATCCAGTTCCACATGGCCCAGATCTTGGCTATGGTGAAGCCGTGATCCGCCATCGTCTTGAAATCCTTCTCCCACTCGCTCTGCGGGGGATTCGGAGTCCTGTAGTACTGCGTGCCGTAAGGAAACATATGCGGTTCACCTTTCTATGAAATCCGTCGGGCGCCCGGCCCTCTCCATTCATGGCAGAGCACAGCTATGATATAATCAGACAGTGATGCGTGAAGAGCCGGCCTCTCCCAGGTCACTCATCACTCGTCACTCATCACTACCATGACTTTCGACAGCATTGTACTGGCGGCGGTGGCCGCGGAATTGAACAGCCTGCTCGTCGGCGGCAGAGTGGATGGGATCCACCAGCCATCGCCGCTCGACGTCGTCCTAACAATTAGAAGCGGCGGCTCGAACTACAGCCTGCTGATCTCAGCGGATGCGCAATCGCCCAGGATTCACCTTACGTCAATCAAGCGCCCAAACCCGAAGACCCCGCCAAACTTCTGCACGCTCCTGCGCAAGTACCTGGAGGGGTCCAGATTCGCCGGCGCGGAGCAGGTGGACTTCGACCGGATCCTCCATATCGAGTTCGTCGCCTACGACGGCGAGCGGCTCAATCTTGTAGTCGAAATCATGGGCAAGCACAGCAACATCATTCTAATCAGCAGCGTCGGCCGTATCCTCGGCGCCGTCAAGCCCATCGGCCGCCAGAAGAACCGCTACCGCGAGATTCTACCCGGTAGACAGTATGTGCCCCCGCCGACTCAGAATAGACTCAACCCTCTAAATGTCTCTAGGAACGAATTCGACAACCTGCTTGCCGATACCTCCCAGGGAGTCCAGCCTAACGAGATTGCGTTGTGGCTGTTAAAGACGTTCACCGGCGTGAGTCCCTTTGCCGCGCGAGAATTGGTTGCCGGGAGCGAGGATGACATCCGCCGCGTGGGCGATGAATTCGAGAGATTCTTCCAGGGCATCCGGTCGGGTAGGTTCTCGCCGGTTCTGATAACGGACGACAGCGGCCGAAGCACCGGGTTTTACGCATTTCCGAGCCTTCAGCATCCGGCCTCGAACCAGCACGAGCGCGCCTCGATCAGCGCGGTTGCGGATATGTATTACGCGAGCGCACTGCCGAGGCGGGCATTCGAGCAGGCGAAGGAAGGTTTCATCAGCCGCGTTCGGAAGGAGCTTGAGGCGCGCGAGCACGCGCGGGAATCCATCCGTGGAGAGATAGCCGAATGCGAGCAGGCGGAGCGGCTCAAGCGGATCGGCGAGCTGATCCTGTCCCAGATAGCGTCAATACCCGAAGGGGCGGATTCGGTGCAGCTTGTAGATTACTACGACCCGAACGGCGCGACAATCACGGTAGAACTCAATCCACAGCTTGGGGGCCCGGAGAACGCCGAGGCCTACTTCAAGAAATACCGGAAAGCCGTATCAGGAGCTGTGGCGCTCCGGGACAGGCTTGCGGAAATCAACGCGGAGATCAAGCTGCTCCAGAAGGTGCTGGACTCGGCTGATTCGATCACCTCGGAGGAGCAGATTCAGTCCCTGACGGATGTGCTGGCTTCGCATAGTATCCAGATTCGCAAGCAGGAGCAGGCTGCGGCTGAGAAGCGAAGGGCGGAATTCAATGGGCACAAGGTCGCCAGGGTTATCTCGGATGGCTGGGAGATACTGGTGGGGCAAAACAGCGAGGCGAACGATTACCTTCTCACAAAGGTGGCGAGGCCGACCGACTTCTGGGTGCATGTGAAGGCGTCGCCGAGCGCTCATGTGATCGTCCGAACGAACGGCAAGCCGGAGGCGGTGCCGAAATCCGTGCTCCATGCGGCTGCCGAACTCGCGGCCCGGCACAGCGATTCCAAACATTCGTCGCTCGTACCGGTGGACTACACACTGAGGAAATACGTGCGGAAGCCGAAGGGTTCACCCCCAGGCAAGGCGCTGTACCAGAACGAGCGGACAATTTTCGTCACACCTAAGCCTTGATGTCAACTTCCATTATGACTTCTCTGACTCCGGGTTTACCGCGGAGCACCCGGTTGATGATCCCCAGCTCGTGCGCCAGATCCACGTCATGTCCGCGCAGCTTCTTAATCGTACCGCGCAGGTAAACAACTCCGTGGATTGCCTTAACGTCCAGCCTGCTGGCATCTATGTATCGCCGGCCGATTTCGCGCTGCACCAGGCGAGTCATAAGGGCATCTTCAGCAGGCATAGCATCCGCCTCCTCGCGTCAGATAGGCTGGAAAAACAGCCTATATCTCTATTCCCTTGTATGCCGGTATACGCCACAACAGCTACTTACAGATTCTCCACGCGGGTCTTAAACTCCTGCTTGACGATGCGCCATCCGGCCCGAAATCGCCTACAGCTTCCATGGCGGGCGCATCGGGCGATTGATGAATACGTTCGCCTCGGGATCGTTCGGAAACTCTTCCTTTTTAGGATCCCAGTCCAGCCTGCGGCCGCCAAGCCTGAGCGAGGTGTTCGCCAGGTGGCAGACGCTTGCAGAGCGATGGCCTATCTCCGGATCGCAAACAGGCTGCTTGCGGCTGCGGATGCAATCTATTAAGTTGCCCATGTGGTCGTTCGACTCGTAGAGCTTAATAGCGTCCGGGGGCAGCGGCTCGTCGAGCAGGCGCTGGTCGCTCGCCATAATTTTCCCCCGTTTCACGAATATCCAGCCCTCGTCACCTTCGAAAGTAACGCCGTTCTCGCCTTTGGTAGTGCACAGCATCCTGACGCCGCCTGGATAGACATAATGGATATCGAATTCCGGGAAGATATTGTAGCAATTGCGCCCCGGATTCGGGGCCTTTCCACTCGCTTCCACCTGCAGAGGGCCTGAGCGGTCCACCCCCAATCCCCACTGGGCAATGTCGTTATGGTGAGCGCCCCAATCCGTCAAACTGCCGCCGGAATACTCCAGCCACCAACGGAAGGTTCCGTGCGTTCGCTGCGGCACGTAATCTGTATAGAACGCCGGCCCCAGCCACATATCCCAATCCAGGTCAGGCGGAACAGGCTGTACCTCGAACGGGCCGCCACCACCCCCGCCGGGAAGGTGAACCTCCACCTTCTTGACCCTGCCGATGCGCCCATTGCGCACCAGCTCGCACGCCAGGCGGAACTTTGGATCCGAGCGCTGCTGGCTCCCCACCTGGAACACGCGCTTCGTTTTTTTCCAAACCTCAACCAGCTTCTTCCCTTCGCCAATCGTCAAAGTCAGAGGCTTTTCGCAGTACACGTCCTTGCCGGCCTTCATGGCCGCAATGGAGACGAGGGTATGCCAGTGATCCGGCGTTCCTATGATAACCGCATCAATGTCCCTGCGCTCCAGGAGCTCGCGGAAATCCTTGTACCCCTTGCAGTCCGGGCCGAATGCTTTCACCGCCTCGTCCAGGTGCCTGGCATCCACGTCGCAAGCCGCCACGACCTTGCAGCCCTCGTGATGGGATGCCGCCTTGGCATCGCCGAAGCCCATACGGAAGCCGCCTCTACTGCCTCCAGGGCCGATCACGGCGAACTGAATAGTGTCGTTCGGGCCGATCTTCTTGGGCGAGCTGGCGATGCGCTCCTCCTCGGCCGCTTCCGCCGACTTCACAAACCAGCCCAGCAGCCCGACTGCCGCCATCCCCGCCAGCGAACCAGCCAGGAATTTGCGCCTCGAGGCCTCAAACCCTTTTTCATCGTGCATGTAGTCCTCCGGTAGTACAAAATGATTCCAACAGCTTGCAAGCGGGCACGACCGCCCTGGATAGCTCCTCCGACATCATCTCCCGAAGGGAGGCTGCCACTGGAGAAGTCCATAGTCTGCGATCTTCCCGCCGGACTGCCTATGCCTAAATCCCCGCACACTAGAGTTTCCACTCAGCTTCCCGATTATCCTCCGCGCGAATCCAGGCGGGGGTGAGGTTGGCGGTTAGTGGGTTTATTATCAATAATCGTGAGCTGTTTCGGGTTCGGGCAGGTCTTGACAATACGCCTCCTTTGACCTATAATAAATCGCTACAAGTGCCGGGACACGCGTGGGGGTATACCTGGACATTTGGCCGACAGGATACCGACTGCCTTGCAAAATTAAAAGCGGCACTGCTGTGAGGCTGAGCTATCTCCGATCTGGAGTATCCCGGAGAAGGAGGCGGCGCTCCCATGGGTAGGGGACCCAGCGACAGTTTGCCCAGTAATTTCCAAGGGATGCTGGATGAGGAAATAGTCGTCTGGGCGAAGCAGGGCAGTAAGAAAGCCACTGAGCACTTACTGAGCAAGTATAGGCGCCTTGTCGAGGGAAAGGCGAGATTATTTTTCCTTGCCGGAGCGGACCACGAGGACGTAGTCCAAGAAGGAATGATCGGCCTCTACAAGGCAATCCGGGATTTCCGGGGGGATAAGCTCGCTCGCTTTCGGGCGTTCGCAGAGCTGTGCGTCACGCGGCAGATCATCACTGCAGTAAAAACTGCTACACGGCAGAAGCACCTGCCCCTGAACAGGTATGTGTCCCTTCACCGGACGGCGACAGAGGACAGTGCCGACGGAGCGCTCATTGACAGCCTGCCGGATATGTGCGTCGCGGACCCTGAGAAGATGGCCCTGGACTCTCAGGTGCGGGAATACCTGAAGAACAACGCCCGCACAGACCTGAGCACCCTGGAATCGCTGGTACTTCAATATTACATGCAGGGTATGTCGTACCGTGAAATGGCCGCGCTCCTTTCGTGCCGCACGAAGTCGGTAGACAATGCCCTTCAGCGGGCGAAACGCAAAATCTGCATAAAAGTCGCGAGGGATTGATGCCGACGTAGCTCAATTGGCAGAGCAACGGTTTTGTAAACCGTAGGTTGCGGGTTCGAGTCCCATCGTCGGCTCCAAGGCACGGGGGGATGCCCGAGTGGTTAAAGGGGGCAGACTGTAAATCTGTTGCGGAAGCTACGGTAGTTCGAATCTACCTCCCCCCACCATGTCCTGGATACTCGATGCTGGATGCTGGTCACAAGCGGCGCAAACCGACATCCAGAATCCAGCGTCCAGGGTCCAGCATCTAAAAACTAAAAACGCCCACGTGGCGCAGAGGTAGCGCACCTCTTTGGTAAAGAGGAGGTCATGGGTCCGAGTCCCATCGTGGGCTCCACTCTAGAAGTTAGAGGTTAGAGGTTGGAAGGGGCCTTCCAACCTCTATTTCCAACCTCCAACTTCCAATTCAGGGAGGCATAAGAGATGGGGAAGCAGCGGTTTGAGAGAACGAAGCCGCATGTAAATGTGGGGACGATAGGACACGTTGACCACGGGAAGACCATGCTCACATCTGCGATCAC